>Ga0206682_10002254_pt1 | contig 17784 bp, 8 predicted proteins | sample M240m12015metaG_FD_155444 | JGI IMG/M metagenome (GOLD analysis project Ga0206682, IMG submission 155444) | Ammonia-oxidizing marine archaeal communities from Monterey Bay, California, United States - M2 40m 12015 | ecosystem: Environmental > Aquatic > Marine > Intertidal zone | place: USA...
CCGTGCGCGAAAGCAGTTATCTGCCGCGTGCACAGGCTCGCGACGCCCGCGCCCACGTGCACCAGCGGGCCCTCCGGGCCCGCCGGCGCGCCCGACGCGACGGCGAGCGCCGCGCCCACCGCCTTCACCGCCACCGCTTCGAAGCCGAGCAGATCGGGGACGTGCACCCCGTTCAGGCTGGCCATCACCAGCGCGACGCCCGCGCCGGCGGCGGCGGGCGCGACGAACACCACCAGCGCGGAGGCAGCCGCCGCGAGCGCGGAGCCGGAGACCACCGCCGCCGCCAGCGCCGAGGCGGCGGCGGCGGTGGTCTCCGGAGCCTCCGGCGCGACGGCGAGAGCCGCGCGCGAGATGAGAGTCAATCGAGCCCGAACGAGCACCGTGATCGAGTGCTCCATGGCGAACGCGAGGAGCCCGATGACCGTGCCGATGACCAGGGTGATGACCCACTTCTTGACGTTCGCCGTGTGCCGGCCGGCGCGTCGAAAGCTTCGCGCGCGCGCGCGGAGGGAAAAACGCGAGTTTCGTTGTGAGTTCAGTTTTTCGTCGTCTATCGTCGTTTTCGGTGTCGACTGGTCTTGACCGTGAAAGAGGGGGAGTGCTTGTTTCGCGTCGGGTGCTCCGAGACGCGCTCGCGTGCTGTGCGTCCTGGAGGGTTCGGGGATGGCGTATCGCGTCGTTACCATCTGTTATCGATGACCTCGTAGTCGAGGCTTTCGAGGTTCTTGAGCTTTTCGTTCCAGTCCTTGCGCCGGCGAAGCGCGGCGTACGCCTCGCCGTCGCCGCTGGGTGTTTTGCGAGACGAGATCTGGCGTGTCAATAACAATGTGCGGAAGGAAAGACGCGACCGGAGCGGCAGACGGGTATCGGCGGTGCGCGCACCGGTATATCGAGCGAGACCGCGCGACCGCGTCGTGGTCGTGCGGCGCGCGCATGAGCGGTTCGTCCAGCATCCGCGCGGCTCTGAGTGCGCCTCGCTCCGATTCGGTTTCGTTCAACCTCCTTTTCGACAGCTCCGCGGTGACGAAAATACGAACGCCGCGCGAGAGTTCTCGGAAACGACGACGTCGATGATTGACCTCGTATCGGCGTGCCGCACTCGCCTCGGGCCAGAAGGCAGCGGCGCGGGGGGGGAAGTGACCGGCGTTGCCTTATCGAGAACGAACGCAAGGTGCCCGTCCCGCGAGTCCGCGGAGAGCTTCTGGACGAAACGGTGCCTCGCTTCGTCGTTCGGGGTGCCAGGATTACCCGTTCGTTCGGTTTCCCGAACGCGACATGTCCCTCCCGACGAATCCGTCGCACCAGGCGCCCGCGTCCGCGGTGGCCTCGGCGGTGCCCACGCGCCTCACCGGAAACAAGTACGCGCTCGCCCTCGGAACGTCGTTCTCCCCACAATCGTGAGCGAGGCTTCGCGCGACGCTTCAACGCTTCGTCTCTCGCCGAAGGAATCGTGGCACCCGAGCGCGCCACCGAATCTGCGCACCCGATCTGACACGCGCGCTCCCCTCTTCCTTCGCAGGCGCAAATCATCTGCGGGCGAGGACCGCGACCCCTTACAGACGTGCTTGGGCCTCGTTCCCGGGAACTCCGTCGCCGAGCGCACGCCCGCCGCGCCCAGCGCTGGGTTTTCCGCGTCGCCGGCGTCGGGTGATTTCGGCAGCTGGGAAAAAGCCTGCCTCGACGCCGAGAGGACGTTTCTCCGGTCACGCGCGCTGGAGGCGCGGGAGGCGGCCGAAGTGACCTCTCCAGACAAGAGCGTCCAGACGGCCGCAGATGGCAGCGCGGCACGAAGCGCGGCGGAATCGAACGGCGGTGTCCCGATCATGGAAAAGCGGAAGTCGTCGCTCGCGCCGCGGACCATCTCGTTCGCCGGCGAGCGCGGGGAGACGGAACGCGGCTCCACGCGCGCCGCCGCCGTGAAACCCGCGCCCTCCGCGTCCGCGCACTCCAACGCGATCGGAGGGTCGGCTCGGAACGACGACCGGAATCAGAGAACCAGTGCGTTTTCGGCGCAGGGTCCGGTCGACCGTTCGCGCGGGGACCACCACGCGCGGCTCCCGCGCGTCGTGCCGTCCGCCGCGCCGCCGCGAGTCGCCGCGCCGGATGACGACTCGATCGCGAGCGTCGGGTTGCCGGACGCGACGGTTCGGTACTTTCGCGAGGTCAAACGCGTGGAGCGTCTGTACCCGTGGCAACGCGCGTGTCTCGGTCTGGACGGCGTGTTCGACCACACGTCCAACTTGGTGTACTGCGCGCCGACGAGCGGCGGGAAATCGCTCGTCTCGGACACCTTGCTGATCCGGCGCCTGCACTCCGTCCCGGGCTCGATCGGGATCATGGTCCTGCCGTTCGTCAGCTTATGCCGCGAACGCGCGGATGAGCTGGAACGCATGCTCGGCGCGGAATCCAGAATTTCGGTGCGACGCTTCTTCGGCGGCGGCGGCGGGAGGCTCCCAACCCCCGACGCCGGCGGCGGGCTGCTGGTGTGCACGCCCGAGAAGTTCAACGACGTCATGACGCGCCTCATCGAGGAGGAACGCGTGCGCGAGCTGAGCTCGGTGGTGGTGGACGAGCTGCACATGGTGCAGGACCCCAGCCGAGGCGGGACGCTGGAGCTGGCGCTGACCAAGCTACTGTTCGCGGCGCGCAAGACCGTCGAGGGCCACGCCGCGATCGACAACCTGGACGCGGCGATCGATCGCGAGGAGATGCACGACCATCTCGTGCCGCTCACCGAGCCCTCCGGTTTCAGCGGCGACTTTTCCGACGCCGACGCGTCAAAACCGCAGATCATCGGCATGAGCGCGACGTTGGCGGACGTCGACGGGCTGGCGCGCTGGTTCGACGCGAAGCTGTTCGAGACGGACTTCAGGCCGGTGCCGCTGCGCACGCACATCGTGACCGGCGGGCGGGTGTTTTCCCTGCGCAGTGACGGCGGTGACGGACGCGAGGACGAGGACGGGATCCACCGAGATTCGAACGAAAACGTTCCGTCGCTGGACCCGCGCCGCGCGCGCGCGTTGCCCCCCGCGGCGGTCACGGAGACGGACCACGCGGTGGAGCTCGTGCGCGAGGGTTTCGCGGACGAGGATGAGACGACGCACGTCACGCGACGCGGCGGCGTGATCGTGTTCTGCGCCGCCAAGTTCCAGTGCGAGGCCACGGCGAACGCGCTCGTCACGAAACTGGCCAACGACGCCGGGCTGGCAGACGCGGACGCGGATGGGGGCCCGGGCCCGGGCCCGGGCCCCGACGCGAGCGCCCCCGGTCCGACGCGCGCGTCGCGCGCCGCGCTCGTGGACGAGCTCCGACGGCTTCAGCCGCACGCGGCGGACATTGAGACGGAGAAGAAACGCTCGCTCGCCACCTGCGCGTCGCGTGGGGTGGTGTGGCACCACTCCGCGCTGCGCGCGGAGGAGAAGTCCGTCGTCGAGAGGGGCTTCCGCGAGGGCGCGTTCCGCGTGGTGTGCTGCACCACGACGATGGCCACCGGCGTGAACCTCCCCGCGAAGCGCGTGGTGATCGCCAACCCGTACGTGTACCGCAAGAAGCCGGCGCTGCACGAGGTGCTGAGAGCGCGCGACCTGCAGCAGATGGTCGGCCGCGCCGGGCGCGCGGGGTTCGGCGCGGACGTGGGCGACGCGTTCGTTGTGTGCCCGCGCGCGGCAGAGGTGCGGTGGACACGGCGCGGCGCCGAGGCGACATCGAGTTGCACGACTCCGCGGGACGCCGACGCGCTGGCGCTGGAGATCGCCGAGCGCCTCTCCTCGGACGGCGAGGCGCTCAGCTCGACCATCGCGCAGGCGGGCATGCGCCGCGTGATGCTCGAGGCGGCGGCGTGCGGGCTGGCGAGAGACCCGGGTGACATCAAGCGGTACATCCAGTGCACGCTGCTCAACGCCCTGAACGACTTCCAAGACGTCGTCGCCGCTGGCGCGACGCGCGCGCTGCGGTGGCTGGCGGAGCGTTCGTTCCTCAGCTGGGACGCTGAGTCGCAGAAGTGGAACCCGACGCCGCTCGGCCGCGCCGCCGCCGCCGCGCACCTCGACCCCGACCGCGCAGTCGCCGTCGTGGCGGACGTGCGGAAGGCGCGGCGGTGCCTGATCCTGGAGACGGACCTGCACCTGCTGTTCCTGTGCGTCCCACCCGACCCGCCGGCGGCGGCGGACGTCGAGGACGGGGCGGACCCGTCGTCCGCCGCGGCGGCTTCGCGGCCAGGACCGCGACCCGGCCGCGGCGGCCCGCCCGCGGCGGACGACGAATGCTGGTTGAACCGCGCGGTGTTCGTGAAGATATACGGCCGCCTGAACGAGCACGAGCGCGTGGTGGCGGAGACGGTGGGGATCACCGAGGCGTACTACGGCCGGCTGGTGCGCGGTGCGAGCGACCGCGCCGCGGAGCACCGCGCGTCGGCCCGGATTTGCCACCGGTTTCTTAAAGCTTTGGCGCTGCACGACGTGGTATGCGAGCGCGACGTCTTCGAAACCGCCGAGGCGTTCGGGATGTCCCCGGGGCTCCTGGCGCAGACGCAGGAGGCCGCGGCGAGGCACGCCGGGCAGGTGGCGGCGGTGTGCGGCCCGATGGGCTTCGGGGACATCGAGGCGCTAGTCACGCGGCTGCAGGACCGAATCGCCGCCGGCGCCAAGGAGGAGCTCCTGGGGCTCACGAGCATCCTGGGCATCGGCGCGTCCCGGGCGCGCGCGCTGTACGCGGCGGGGTACAGAACCCCGGAGGCGGTCCTCGCCATGTCCGCCAAACAGCTGATGGCGCTCCTTCAGCCCGGCGCCAAGGGAGGCGCGGGCGCCGGCCGCGCCGTCGCGCAGATGATCCTGCGCGGCGCGCGGCGCCTGTGCGCGGAGCAGCGGAGTGCGGCGCGCGAGGCGTCCGAGGCGAAACTCCGCGAGCTCCAGAGACTCGCGCCCATCGCGAAGCCCGCGCTCGTCGGGGACGAGACCGCGTTCGGGTTCCGGGACGACGAGGAGATCGAGCCTTTGTCGGACAGAGACAAGGAAGCGTCCGGTCTGTCGCCGGAGAGGGCGCGGCAGCCTCCGTTCGACCCTGCCGCCGCGCGAGGCGCCGTGGCGGTGCGTCTCCCCGAACACCTCGAGCGGCTCGAGGCGTTTTGGCGCGCCGCGCCGTCGTACGCGTTCGTGTTTCGTCCGGGGACGCGCGCGGTCGCGGGTTTGGGCACCGGGCCGACCGCCGCACCTCCCGTGGCGATCGCGCTGGCGTTCGCGTCGAACCCCGAAGCGACCTTCTATGCGCCCGTCGTCGTCGGCTCAGCGCGGCGCGGCGACGACGCCGACGCCGACGCCGACGACGCGGGCCCCTGCCCCGGCCCCGGCCCCGCCCGTCGCGGGCTCGCGTGGGAGACCGTGCGGTCCATCCTGGCGACGCCCGGCGCGCGGAAAAGCACCGTGGACCTGAAACCGCAGCTCCGCGCGATGGGCGCGGCGGACGCCGTCGTCGGACGGCTCGACCCCGAAGGTGGCTGGTCCGTCGGGTGCGTGGCGCCTCCGTATTCCGACGTGCGGGTCGCGGGGTGGCTGTTACGACCGGAGGCGACGGAGCTCGCGTGCGGCGTCGGCGCGGGGTGGGTTCGTCTGGTGGACGGCGGCGGCGCGGGAGGCGCCTCCGAAGCGCTCGCCCGCGCGTTCGCCGGCGACATCGACCATGAGGCGACGCGGCGCGCGTCGGCGTGGCCCGGCCGGTTCGCCGAGGTGGCGGGCGCCGTCGAGACGAGCCGCGCGCGCCGCAACCGCGCGGCGGCGGCGGCGACGACGCGCGCCGCCGCGACGATTTTGGCTGTGGAGGCGGCGATCCAGAGACGTTTTTCGTCCTCCGGCGGCGCGTTGGACGCAGTTCGCGTCGCGCTGGAGCGCGTGGAGATGCCGCTCGTGCCCGTGCTCGCGTCCATGGAGGCGGAGGGCGTGCCCTTCGCGCCCGCCGCGCTCGAGTCGCAGACGGCGCGCGCCAACGCGCGTCTGCTGGAGATTGAAGCCGAGGCGGAGGCGACGCTCCGAGCCGCCGGCGCGGCGCCCGCGTCGCTGGCGTCCTCCGCGGACGTCGCGCGCGTGCTCTTCGAGGACCTCGCGCTTCCCCCGCCGCCGTGCGCGGTGATGGATGCGGGCGCGGGCGCGGGCGCGAGGCGTCGGCGCCAGAGGTTCCGGACGGACGGAGAGACCCTCCGGGCGCTCGAGTCGCAGCACGCGTTCCCCGCGCTCGTGCTCGAGCACAGGTCGCTGTCGAAGTGCGCGGGCGCCGCCGAGGAGCTGGTGGACCTGGCGCGCGGCGCGGGTCACGTCTCCGGCGAGTCGCGCGACGTGTGCGTGCGTCTGCGCGGCACCATCCACCAGACGAACGCCGAGACCGGACGCCTCGCGATGGAGGAGCCCAACCTGCAGACCCTCCCGCACCCGCGCGCGATTCCCGAATTCGCCGCCGCCGGCTCGACGCGCTTCTCGAGCCCGTCCGGCGATTCGTCGAGCCGTCTGGCCATTCGCGGCGCGTTCCGCGCGCCCGCCGGCCGAGTGCTGCTCTCCGCGGACTACAAGCAGCTCGAGCTGCGCGTCGCCGCGCACTTCTCGAAGGACGAGGCGCTGCTCGCGGCGTTCGCAAACGAACAACATGACCCGTTCGACGCGCTGGCGTCGCGTTTGCGCGGCGGCGTCGCCGGCGACGCCGCCGCGCGCCCGAGCGAAAAAGACCGCGCGGCGGCGAAGCGGCTGGCGTACGCCGCGCTCTTCGGCGGCGGCGTCTCGAAGTTCGCGGCGGAGACGGGGTGCGACGAGGCCACCGCGGTCGTTCTCGCGGACACGTTCAAGGCGTCCATACCCGGGGTGGAGAGATGGCGCGCGGCCGTCGTCGCGGAAGCGGCGGCGCGGACGCCGCCGCACGTCGTCACGCTGGGCGGCCGGCGGCGGCGTCTGCCCGGGCTGGCGGGACGCTCGAGCGGCGCGGCTTTCGCCGCCGAGGCGCGCAAGGCGGTGAACACGACGTGCCAAGGTTCGGCGGCGGACATCGTGAAGCGCGCGATGCTGGACGTGTTCGAGAAGCTGACGGTGCCGGACGATCGTCACGGCGCGCCGTCGCGGCGGACGGACGCGTCGGACGACGACGCCGACGCGGAGACGTGGCGCGCGCTGCGTCGGAACCGGTGTCGGCTGGTGCTCCAGGTGCACGACGAGCTGGTTTTCGAGCTGGACGAGGCGGATGCGGTTTCGGCGGTGAGAGCGATCCGGGGGGTCATGGAACGCGCGTCCCGCGCGTTTTCCCTGCGCGTCGCGTTACCGGTGAAGGTGAGCGTCGGGTGGGACTACGGGGAGATGACCGTGGCGGAGTATTGACGAGCCGCGCGTTCCGTTTGTGACTGTCTTCGATTCGTTTTTTGTACCTTCATCAGGTGAAGGTACGTATTATCAGCTTCTTGTACAAGCCCGAGAGGGACACCGCGTTCCGACGTCACTCGATTTGTTTGATTTTCACCTCCTTGAGCAGCGGGAACTTGCCCTTGAGCGAGCTCGCGATGCTTTGCCCCAGCGCCAGCGGCCCCTTGAACTCCAGCACGCATACCCCGTCCTCCACCTCGGTGACCGCCGCGGACCCGCCGTAGTTGTGAATCGCGCCCGACAACTTCTCCAGGTGCTCGGACACCGCCTCCCGCGAGAGCGACATGGCGCCTCCCCCGCCGGCGTCGTCGAGGTTCACGACTTGCGTCACCGCGTCGCCGAACACCTTCACGAGCGTCTTCTCGATCCCCCCCTTGAGAGTCGCCGTAGAGCTGGAGCACGACCCGCACGCGCCCTGCATCCGCACGGCCACGATGCCGTCTTCGATGCCCACCACCTCCACGTCCCCGCCGTCCGCCTGCAGGTACGGCCGCACCTCGTTCAGCGCCTCGTCGACGTTGGCCACCGTCAGCTCCTTCAGCTCGCGGTTCGGGTCCAGCGGCTCTTCCTCCTCCTCCGCGCTCCCGACCGCGTCCCCGCCCGCGGCGTAGGGGCTCACGACGTTGCCCGTGCTCGGGTCCACGGTGGGCGTCCCGGCGGCGCCCGCGCCGGCCACCGCCGCCGCGCCTTCGTTCGGCCACGACTCGGGCGCGAGCGTCCAGTCGGCGGCGTTGACGGCGAGGTTGCCCTTCGGGATGCGCGCCTCCTGCCCCCCGTTCGCCTCGACCCACTCGCCGATCCAGCGGTCGGACTCGGCGCGCAGATTCGCACGCGTGGCCATCTGCTTATTCGCGAACGCGGCGACGCGCACGCCCGTCGCGTCCGCGCCGTTCCGCTCCACGTGCGCGCGCACGGCGGCGAGGACGTCCCGCCTGTACCCGACGAACGTCATCGCGTCGTCCTCGTCGTACGTCGCGTACACGCCCGCGACGGGCGCGTCCGACGCGCGCGCCTCGAGCCACGCCTTGGCGCTCACGATGCCCTCGCCGTCGTCGCGCGCGCTCTGGATGGCGTACACGTCCGCGGGGTCCACTTCCGTCGCCGACGCGGACGCGCGCGCGCGTCCGCGCCGGGGACGCATCGCGGCGGCGGAGGGACGCGCGGCGGGCGCGCCGCGGGCGCGCGAGCGGTCGCCAAAGCCGGAGGACACGGCCGCCAAGAGTGCCACCGAGCACGAGGTCGTCGCGAGGAACGACATGTTCGTGGACGGCTGAGACCGCGACCGGACGGCGCGGCTCCCTGACGTCCCGGGATGTGGAAGCCACCAGTGACCTCAGCGCGTGTTTATCCAAGAAGTTTCGTTCTTGGGCGCAGGGCACTTCAACTGTTCAAGAACTGCGGCCAGTTGTCAGTTGACCGTCGTCATCTGTTGTTCGCCTTTAGGCAGGCGTTAGCGCCGCCGGTCGCCCCACGACCTTCATTCGACGCCGCGCCGCAGTCGCCGGGCGTGATCTCGAACGCGGCACACGCGACCGCGCGGTCGGCGGCACGCCCTCGCTCAGCGTGTGGGGTCGCACGCGTCGCCGATCTCGACCGATCCGACGCCTGTTCGACGCGATTGACGCGCGATGGGTGAAAACGAGCCGCCCGCGGTCGATGACGTGTGGAAAGCCTCGGCGTACGGGGACCTGGAGAAACTCACGAGATACATAGACGAGGACCCCGCGCTGATCAACGCGCAGGATGCCACGGGGTACGTCCGCCACGCGGCGTCGCGTTCGTCTCTCTCACGATGTCTCTCTTCGCGCGCCTCCCTCGGAGATCTGTCCCGCTCGAAGACCCGTCGACGCGCCTGTAGTCTTGATTTGATGTCTTCGACGAACGCGAAAGAAACTCACGCGACGCGACGCGCCCTGGCGACTTCTCCTCCCCTCTCGCAAACAGGTTCCGCCCCCTGCAGTGGGCCGCGCTGAACAACCGCGTGGCGGTGGCGACGTTCCTGCTCGAGAAGGGCGCGGAGGTGAGCGCGGTTGACGGCGACGGTCAGACGGCGCTGCATTGGGCGTGCGTGCGAGGCTCGCTTCCGTGCGCCGAGCTGCTTCTGCGCAGCGGCGCGTCCGTGTCCTCGCGGGACGTGCGCGGGTACGACTGCGCGCACGTCGCCGCGCAGTACGGGCACACGGGCATTCTGTACCACTTCAAAACCCGATGGGACGCGCATCTGGACGCGCTGGACCTGGACGGGCGCTCGCCCCTGCACTGGGCGGCGTACAAAGGGTTCCCGGACGCTGTCAAGTTGCTGCTCTTCTGCGACGCGGACGTGTCCCGGCAGGACAAGGAAGGGTGCTCGCCCCTGCACTGGGCGGCGATCCGGGGCAAGAGCGAGGCTGCGCACGTGCTCGCGCAGGCGGGCGGGCTCGCGCTCATGGAGGCGACGGACTCGGAGGGGAGCACGGCGGCGCAGCTGGCGACGGACAAGGGTCACAAGAGCCTGGGCGGCTTTTTGGCGCACCACCAGGATCGTCTGCGCGGCGAGACGTCGTCTAAAAAATCGCCCGGCGCGTTCTTCAACGACAAAGGCATGGCCATGGCGTGCCTCGCGCTCATTCTCGGCCTCGTGTTCATGTTCGTGCACACCGTGGTGCTCGCGGACGGCATGCCCGTCATGGACGTGCACCTCGCCGCGTGGTCGTGGCTGGTGGTGCTCTCGTCGGGCGCGGGGTTGTTTCTGATGTACCGCGTGTCGACGGCGGACCCGGGGTTCGTGGACGCCGCGCACGCGGCGGAGGTGCTCGGCGCGCGCGGAGGCGCCAAGCCAGCCCGGCACGAGGCCCCGAGCGGGGGCGCGCACCGCCGCTCGAGCAGCGCCGGCGGCTTCGCCTCCGGCGGGTTCGAGGGCGGCGGCGCGAAGAACCCGCGCCTCGATCACCCCGAGCTCAAAGCCGGGAACTGGTCCGCGCTGTGCCCCACGTGCAAGATCGTCAAGCCCTGGGGCACCAAGCACTGTTCGGTGACGAACCGGTGCGTGAAGCGGTTCGACCACTACTGCCCGTGGATGGGCAACGTCATCGGCAAGAAGAACCTGCGCGACTTTGTGTTTTTCCTCGCGCTCGAGACGCTCGCCATGCTCGTGGCGTTTCTGGTCGGCGTGGCGCGCCTGCGCCAAGGCGGGCCGACGGCCGGGCCGTTCACGATGACGTACATCACCATGTTCCTAGTGTTCGACGGCGCGGTTCTGTTCCCGGTGGGCTTTCTTTTCGCGGCGCAGGTGCACCAGGCGCTGCGCAACATCACCACCAACGAGCTCGCCAACGCGCACCGCTACCACTACCTGCGCGACGCGGATGGGAAGTTCCGCAACCCCTTCGACCGCGGGATGGCGAGCAACGCGCGCGCGTTCTTGCGCGGCGTCGAGAACGAGGCCGCGGTACAGCGCGAGACGGTCCTGAACATGCGCGAGATGGAGGGCATCCTGAAGGGCAGCGACGAGGCTGTGTGATTATCGAGGCGTGAGTTCGAGGCGCGGTTCGTTTGTTTTTATCACCGCATTTTTAGCCTTGACTTGACGTTCGCGGCGTTGCGGGACAGTGCTGGGATATTTGCCTTGGATTTTCTTTTCCGATTTCGTTTGGCGCCGAACGGCGAAGAGAAGGCGCTGATTGGCCACGTGTTTGGTTTCGCGCGCATTCGTGTTTACGGTCGTCCTTTTCGCGTGGCCGCGCATTCCTGCGTGCCCCCGACGGGACGCGCGCGGAGAATCGAAACCGACGCCGGACGCAGCGCCCGCGCGGAAGGCACGCGACGCCCGGTCGCCTGTCCCTCGAACGGCGCGTGCGTCGCGCGTCCGATCACGTCACGGCGCGTTCGCGAGGCGCGCGCCGAGGGTTTTTGAAACCGAGATCCCTGTCGGGCGCGCGCGTCGAGGAAGCCGCCGAGCGCCTGAGCGAAGATGACACTCCAGGCGATCGTCCAGAACGCGGCGACGTGCGCGCACGCGGTGGGTAAGGCAGGAAGCAAGGTACGTGCGCCCGAAACCCGCGCGCCACCGCCCGCGCATCACCGAGACGCGCGGCCGTGCCTTTTCCGAAGAATCACGCCGTTGTGGACCGCGGATATTCCACCCGCGAATGCGCGTCAGCACCCGTTTTCGGCGTCTCGAAATCGCCGCGACGCGCGTCCCGCCGCGAGTTCGTCTGAACGTCCCCGCCCGCAACCCCCGCGACCGCGATCCTCGCCCGCAGGTGCTGGCGGTTCAGCAGACCGCCCTGGGAGGCACGTCCCCTCGCGGCGGCTGCGCGAGCCAGAGCCGCGACCAGCGCAGACGCGCGAGCCTCGTCGCGGCGGGCGCCGCCGGCACGCTTTTTCCGGCGTCGCCGTGCGTGGCGAGCGTCGCGCCGCCGCCCAAGTCAGCGCCGCCTATCTTGCGCCACACGCGCTGGACCGAGACGGAGGTGTTCGCGCCCACGAAGTGCGGCAAGCTGCGCCGCCGCAGGGGCGGCGGCGGCGACGAGAACAGGGACCCGCGGGGAGCCGCCGGGGGGGGCGGCGGCGCGCCCTGGGGGAGCGGCGACGGCGCCTTCGGCGCCGGCGAGCCCGCGGACGGCGCCGGCGCTGACGGGTCGGATGGCGTCTTCGGGTCCGGGGACGACGGCGGCGACGGTGGCGGCTCGAACTGGGGCGGCGGCGGCGGCGGCGGCGGCGGCGGCGACGACGGGCACGACGAGATCAACCGCTGGATTGACGGCGAGTTCGTTCCCGGGGGCGGGAACCTGATGTGGGCGTGGCACACGGCGTGCGGCGTCGCGCTGGCTGGGTCGGTGCAGCACGCGGTCGACGCCGCGCTGGCCGAGCACCGGAGGGGAGAGGCGGATCCCGCGGCGGCGGCGGCGGCGGTCTCGGCGGTGGCCTCCGCGAAGGTTCTCCCCGGCGCGTCCTCGGCGGCGCTCGAGCGGCTCGCCGCCGCGCGCGCCGGCGCCTGCCTGGCGTCCATCGCGTCCGCGCACGCGCTCAGGCAGCAGCCCAAGCTGTCGATGTCGGCGTGAACGCGCCGTCGCGTCCCTCGGGTCTATTCCGAACGACGCGACGTACGCGGCTCGATGGGCGGGCTTTTGTTGTAATACATTTTTGTACTGTACCCCTTCCGCGTGTTCCTCTGGCGGCGATTATTTATTGACTCCGCGCGCTCTGCGCGCTCCGCCCGCTCTGCGTCAGCCCCCGCGTTTGGTCTGGCGCGCGGCGAGTTTCTTCTGCAGCCTGGCGTGGACGCCCGAGCGGCTGGGCGCGTCGTCCGCGCCCGGGACCGCGGGGCCCGCGCCGACGCCCAGCACGCTTCCGCCCCGGATGGACTCGGACGGCGTGCGCGCGGAGGCGTCGGCCGGGCCCCGGGCCCGGGCCCGGGCCCCGCCGGCGCCGAGCGCCTCGGGCGCGTCATCTCGCGCCTCGGGCGCGGCGGCTTTCTCGCGAGCGTCCAGGAACACCATCAGGTCGCGCACCTGCTCCTGCAGGTCGCGTATGCGTTCGTCCTTCTCGCCGTCCGTCCTTCTCGAGCCCGCCGCCGCCGCCGCCGCGTCGCGCTCCGCCTCGCGCTGGTTCAACAAAAGCGCGTCGTTCACTGACCGCAGAAACGCGTTCTCCTCCTCCAGCGCCTCGGCGGCGCGCGCGCGCGCGTCGCGCTCGGCGCGCGCCACCTTGAGCTCCTGCCTCGCCTCGCGCGCGTCGCGCACGGCGCCGGCGATCACTTCCGCCTGGCGCTCTGCGGCGGCGGCGGCGCTCAGCGCGCCCTCCTTCTCCGCGGCGGCGGCGGCGACCAGGCCCTCGAAGTAGCGCCGCTGCGAGTCCAGCTGGCTCGCAAGCAGCGCGCTGTACTCGGCGTGGATCGCGTCAAGCTTGCTGCTCACCAGCGCCTCCTCCAAGCCGGGGTCCAGCGGGTACTCGTCGTCGTACTCAGCCCCGAGCCCGTGGTCGAGCGCGCCGCCGCCGCCGCCGCCGCCGCCGCCGCCGCCGCCGCCGCCGCCGCCGCGTCGCTTCGAGAAGGACGTGGAGGCGGACGCGCCTTCGGCTTCTCCGGCGGCGGCGTCGGAGCCCTGGCGGGGGCTCCGCTCGCCGCCGCCACCGCCGCCGCCACCGCCGCGCGGTCCCCGCGTGAGCTCCACGAGCCCGGCTTTGCTCTGGATCAGCCGGTGCACGAACCCGTCGCGGACGTAGTCCCAGACGCGCTGCGTGCGCAGCTCCATGGCGTAGCAGTGGCCGCTCTCACGCCAGTGCTCGAGCGCGTGCTTCCCGTCGTACCGCCCGCACCCGACGCTGCCGCAAATCAGACACGCCCACAGGGCGGCGGTCTCCGAGGTTTCCTCGCAGCCCGGACAGTGGCACGCCGTCACGGCGTCGGGGCTCGTCGTGTACCTGCACACGGGGCACGAGTTGTCTTCCCAGTTGCTCATGCACGAGGCGTGGAACGCGTGCGAGCACACCGTGGTCACCACGCCGCTCGCCTCGTTGTCCAGCCGGTCCAAGCACACCGGGCAACTCGGGAGCTCGACGAGCGCGTCCCCGTCGTCGCGCGCGGGCGCGCCGTCGGCGACGCGTTCTGCTTTTGTCTGCCCGGCGGTCACCTCCACGCGCCGCACGAACAGCACGCGGCACTTCTCTTCGCAGAACGCGTTGAACTTGCGGTCGTGGTAGTTACGCGCGAACGCGTCCGCGCTCTCCTGGTCCGCGAAGCGCAGGATCACGCTGTACGACGATCCCGGTTTCGGGAGACGCCGCGCGGGCGCCCGCGCGACGACTCTTTTCGTCGTCGTCGCGTCGTCCGTCTCCGTCGTTCCTTCGTCAGGGTCCTCCCCGCTCGGCGCGACCATGCGCATCTCCACCACCGAGGGCGCGAACGCGGCGACGAAGCGGCAGAAGTCGCCGACGCTGAGCGACGAAGGCACGGCCAAGACGCACACTGTGGGATGCCGACCCCGCGGGAGCGCGTCCGCGTCGTCCCCGACGTCACCGGTCGGCCCGGAGGACGACGCGGCCGCGGTGAGGGTGTCGCGAAACAAGTGAAGCTCGCCGTGGATGATCTCCGCGCGAGGGTTGCCCGCGGAAAACGCCAGAGGGCGCCACGGCGCATCCTCCACGGCGTCTCCCGCCTCGCCTCGCGCTCCGTCGGATCTCGCGAGCGCGCCCCCTTCGCGCTCCGCGTCGTCACCGGAAGACCCGCGCGTCCCACCGCGCGCGGGCTCGCCCCCGCACTCGGGCAGGTGAACCCGCAGCGTGAACAACGACGACATCCTCGTCGCCGGCGCGGCGCGGCGAAGCTGTGGCCGCGGCGAGGACCACGAGCAGACGGCAAAAAGGAAATGCCACTTGTTGCTGTTGTTGGACGAGTTTCGCGCGTGTTTCGGCGATTTTCTCTCTGGTCTGTTGACCGTCACCGCCCCAATGCGGTTGCTTGATGTGCGCCAGACACACAGCTACCTCGAACTCCTGAACCGCCGATTCATTGCTATTCAAGGAATGGATGATCCCGGATCACTGCGAGCGGCACACGCTCAACCACACTCTCACTCGGTCGAGCGCTCCACCTGATCGTCGGGATGGGCGACGGCGACGCGCAGATGGGCGAGGATCCCGCCCCCGCTCCCCTGCAGCCCTTCGGGGGCGGCCCCTCGGGCGATTGGGGCGCGGAGGTGGAGGCTGAGCACGAGGCTTCCGGGCGCAACGCGAGCGTCCTCGAGGCTGAGCGTGAGAAGGCGCGCGCGCGCGCCGAGCGCTTCAACACGGAGTACAAGGCCCCCAGCGCTAAGACGCTGGCCGGGGCGAACGGCCTGCTTTCTCGGAAGGAGGTGCTCGCGGTGCGTCGGGAGCAGGCGGAGAAGAAAGCGGCGAGGGGAGGGCAGTTCATCACCGGGATCGACTTGTTCGACCCCGAGGAGGAGGCCAAGCGCGCAGCGCGCGCCGCCAAGTTCGGCGCCATGCTGGAGCTCACCCCCGAGCAGAAGGCGCTACGCGAGAAGGCAGAGGCGGAGCGCCAGGCTCGCGAGGCGGGACCGAAAAGCGCCGCGCCGGCGTCCGCGGGGGAAGACGCGCCTGTCGGCGACGACGCCGCGATGGACGCGGAGGCGGCGCCCCCCCCCATGGCGGACATTCTGGAGGAGCGCGTCGACCCCGAGCTGGACGCGGTGTGGCGCAACGACGCTGTGCACTTGTACGGCGTGGACCACATGACCACCGCGGATTGCATGGGGTACTTCGGCGAGTACGGCCCGGTGTTTTGCGAGTGGATCAACGACTCCAGCTGCAACGTGGTGTTCGCCGACGAGCACGCCGCGCGCCGCGCGATCCGCATGAAGGGCCAGACCATGGGCGCGTTCGCCAACCCCGACGGCAAAGCCGCGCTCCCGGAGGGCCTCGAGGCGGAGATGCTGTGGCACTCCGGCCCGGAGTTCCACACCAAGGGCAAGACGCTGCAGCTCTCCTTCCGGCTCGCCACCGAGGACGACATCAAGCCGCACGGGAAGATCAAGAGCCGCTACCTGTGGCTGGGCGGCAAGGGGGGGAGGGGAGGCGGACGCGGGAAGAGGAGGCGTGGCGACGACAACCGCGACCGCGGCGACGGCCGCGACGGACGCCGCGACGGACGCCGCGACGAACGCCGCGACGAACGCCGCGACGGCCGCCGCGACGACGAGGGGGGCGGGATGCGCAAGAAGCGGAGAGGCGGCATGCGCGCCTTCGACGACGACGACAGCGGCTTCGGCGACCTTCGCGAGAAGCTCCAGAAGCGCAGGGAGGAACGCGCCGCGGTGGGCGGCGGCGACGACGCGCCTATGGAGGCGACGCGCGAGCCACCCGCGCGTGGCGCGCCGAGCGACGCCGCGCCCGAGGCGGACGTCGCCACCGCGCCGATGCGCTAAACGACACTCGTTTATTTATCATACGGTGGTTCACTTTCCAATCGTTTCAATCGCCGCGCGTCGCGCGTCGCCGCGCTCGCCGTCTCGCAGACTCAGACGGTGAAGTTTTCGCACACCGCCTTCTTGTCGACGCGCTTCATGATGCCGGAGATGACCTTCCCGGGCCCCACCTCGGTGCTCTTCTCCATGCCGCCCTCGAGCAGGGTGAGCATGGTCTTCTCCCACTGCACGGGCGAGGTGAGCTGCTTGGCGAGCGTCGCGCGGATGGCGTCCGCGTCCGCGTGCGGCTCGACGTCCACGTTGGAGATCACGGGGATCTTGGGGGCCTCGATGGGCGTGTCCGCGAGGCCAGCCTTGAGCGCCTCCGCGGCGGGCGCCATGAAGTCGGTGTGGAACGCGCCGGCGACGGCGAGCTTCACGACCATGCGCGCCTTGAACTCGGGCTTGGCGATCTCCGCCACCTTGTCGACGGCGGAAACGGAGCCGGAGACGGCGTAGTTGCCGTTGCACAGGTAGTTGGCGATCTGCACGGAGCCCTCCTCGCACTGCTCGGACGCCGCCGCGCACAGCTCGGCCACCTTGTCCGCGCCGAGGCCGATGACCGAGGCCATCGCGCTGGGCGTCGCGTCCGCCGCCGCCTGCATGGACTCGCCGCGCAGCTTGACGAGCTTGACGCCGTCCTCGAAGGCGATGGCGCCCGCGAAGGTGAGCGCGGTGTACTCGCCCAGGGACAGGCCCGCGCACACGTCCACGGCCTCGATCTCGGCCGCGCCCTCGGGGGTGGACTTCATCTTCTCCAGCGCGGCGAGCGACGCGACGTAGATGGCGGGCTGCGACACCTCCGTGGAGTTGAGCCGCTCCGCGGGGCCGTTCACGCACACGTCCAGCAGGTCGTACCCGAGGATCGCGGACGCCTTCTCGAACAGCTCCGCCGCCGCGGGGCACTCCTCGCACAGCTCCTTGGCCATGCCCACGGACTGCGCGCCCTGGCCGGGGAAGAAGAACGCCTTCTTCGCGGGGGCCACGGCCTGGACGACGGCTCGGGGGCCGGCGCGCGCGCGCACGGTGGACCTCCTGTTCGTCGCGGCGCGGCGGTCGCGAGTCGACGGGGACGCGAAGAGGCGGACGCGATGAGGCGGTCAGACGCGAGATCGCGCGTTGGCGGACGCCGAGGCGAAGGCGGCCGATCGTGGCCGTTCGGGGCGCGGCGCGCCCCGGGGAGACGGCTCTCGGACGCGCGTCAATCATCGGCGGGATATCGCGGGAGACACTTGGCATTGCCGATCGCGAACGCGCGCGGGACGAACGCGCACCTGGAGGTGGTAGTCTTGTGGACGACGGGCGCGAGCGCCGCGGATGTCATGGATGCCATGATGCAAAGACGAAGGTCGACGAGGCGACTGTGTGTGTGGAGATGCCAAGAGGGGACGGCTCCCGGCGGTTAAGGACATCCATCTCGGAGCTTTATCCTCGGAGAGCTTTTTCGGAGGCCG
>Ga0206682_10002269_pt1 | contig 17729 bp, 36 predicted proteins | sample M240m12015metaG_FD_155444 | JGI IMG/M metagenome (GOLD analysis project Ga0206682, IMG submission 155444) | Ammonia-oxidizing marine archaeal communities from Monterey Bay, California, United States - M2 40m 12015 | ecosystem: Environmental > Aquatic > Marine > Intertidal zone | place: USA...
TTACCACCGAACGTGATGAGTTTCTCCATCAAGTCTTCGGCAGTATTCTGCATTAGTTCTTGTTCTGTTATAAAATGGTTGAACTTCTTCATTGAGAGTATGTCTCTGTAATTAGTTTAATACTCTTATTTATACAAACCAAGCAATCAAGATCAGTACTAAAGCAACATAAAGTACCTTTGGATACACTAAATGAGTGCTCTTCACATCCCTTACTAATGACATGAATTCATCTACAGTCCATGCAAAGACATCTACGAACCAATCCATTACGTCTTCTTTTGTTATTGATTTAATTTTATTTACTATTTTCATATTACACCTATTTTTTTACTATTATATTTACATTATCTCCAATCGGAAATTGTATCCTATTATGCTTATGATACAGGAAAAACTCCGTCTTGTCAAATTCTGCAAACAACTTAGTCCACACCGGTCTCCAATTACTAGCAATCCTATGTGTATTAGTAGGACTACGATCCGACTCTAAGAGTAGATCAGTATACGATCTAAGGTTTGTATCAAACATAGAGTCAAACCCATAGACGTGCACTTCAGTCGCACCTTTCACACGACAAGCATAATCAATTGCCATATGCCCACAACTATAGTTCGTTGCGGCCTGTCCTTGATCTTGTCCATTTAGTTGTGCATACTCTGGGATATGGGTATGCATTGCTTTAATCTTTGGTGCGTATTTTAAGTAAAAAGATGGATTCATTTCCATCCAGTGTCTTGGTCTGAAACCAAGAATCCAATCGTACATATCAAGTTTAACACGTCCTTCTGCGAGTGCTAACATCATCTTGTAGTCTACCATACACGTTGCGTGTACTTCATTGTTTGGTATCTCGAAGGGAGGCATGTTGCATATCAACAACTTCCCTTCGGTACCACGTTCAAACATAAAGGCATTATCACCGTTGCCGAGCACGTTCCATCTCATAATCTAATCCTTAATTAAATATATGGGTTTACTTCTGGATCAGTTGGATCCACATTTAATCGTTCACTTAAAACAACTCTGTTTCTTAGGTGTTCTGCTTCTACGTCATCTTTAGACTGACCATGGTATGCCACTGCCAGACCATCACGAATCATGATGTCATTCACAGTCATCTGTGTATCACTGACACCATCATATACTAAGAATTGTCCGAGGATCCGTCCGTACTTTCCCGACTTGTCCTTGTGAGTTCTGAGTACGCACTCTTCTCCGAGTTTGTCTGATAGGAACTTCCCTGCCATTTTCCCGAAATACTTTTCAATAGGATCTCTCGTCCTCGATTCGGGAGTATCAATACCGTATAGGCGAATGCGCTGGTTAGCATAGACAATGCCGAAACCACAATCAATATCGACATCCACAGTATCACCGTCAACAACTCTGCGGACTTTACAATTATATTCATACATTAGTTACCTTCCTTTTCTTCTACTACCGGTTCTGGATCTTCATCCGTATTCATTGTACGGTAGTATACAACGACTTCCTTTAATTGATTTATATATCGTTTGATCTCTTGCATGTTGTAAGACATCAATTCATAGTCCCCTACGGACATTGCAACAAATACTAAATCACCTGCATGACGTTTCCTAATATCTGTTTGAAACGTTTCAATATTTTTCTCAGACACCACATACCATTGCGGTGTTTTGAGATCGATCTGTCTAGGTAATTCCGGATGAATGATTGGAATCTTTACCTCTACAGTTTTTATTTCTACTGGAATTGGTGCCGGTGGTTTACCGAAACTCATTCCTAATGTAGAACAACCACTAGTTATCAATAGTATCGATAATAGCAGTATCGTCTTCGATGCTCTTAAATACATTTGCTGTCCCCTTATTTATACGTGTTTCTATTAGACCAGGCTTTGCACTTGCAAGTCTTGCCAGATCGTGACGTGCAAAAATACTAAGATATCTTTTATTCTCATTTTCTATTTCTGCGTTTCTTGTGTTAAGATTACCAAGTGCTTCGGTAGTCTTCTTTAAGTTGTTTTCCATTGCCTCAATAGTTCTTGCTTGTTCTGCTTCTCTTGTTTCGAAAGCAACAAGTAAAGAACCTTGGGTAGCAATAGTCGCATTCAACTCTGCGATTGTTCGGTCTGTCGTCATCTTATATGTGAATCCCATGATACCACCTATAAGGATAACACCGATTAGTAGTTTATTAAACATCGTGCCAATTCTCCTTTATATATTTTATATTTGATAGATCGTGTGGTTTTGGTCTTCCCCCACAATCCACTATCTTACATTCAGATGGTAAGTAAAACGGGAACTTCCATGCTCCCAATACTTTCTCACCGAGATGAAATTTTAGGTTTAACTTTAGATTGGGATTATTCTCATCCATGTACCATACATCTGATATACCGCCAGGGTACCATTCTTCAAGTAACCTGCCAGTCCAGACTTGGTCTCCACCATCATAGTCAAACAGTCTCCATGATTCTAAATTAAAAAGGTCATGCACATCTTGCATCTTACCATTCTTTAAAACCATCATTGAACTACTATATTTATTATCTTTCCAAAGTATAGCATCTGATACACATGCAACCTTATAGTTTGGTCTGTGTAATTGCCCCATTGCTACCTTTATCTCATCATCAAAGTTCTTAATCAATACAGTATCAATATCAAGGTATACTGCAAATTCTTCTTCATAGAATGAATCATATACTTTAATCTTATTCCACCACCCCTTTCCTGCACCATAAGGTGGTTCTACAGGTGTGGCAATATCAGAGATCTCATCTGGTCTATCAGTAATGCAATAGGCACTCACCTCTAGATCCGATAACTCTGTAAACTTTTTTATGATCTTACGTGCATATATCATATCATATGCATCTGTACATACTGTAATGAATGCTATTCTCATGCTTCTACCAGATCAATGATACGTCCTTTCTGAAAGTTATGTTTTGCCTGTATGCCTTCATAGGTTTGTATTGTAGTGTAGTGATCATCGACATATACTGCCCATGGGTAATACTCTTCCAAATATGGAAAGTTATGTATGTTAAGATAAATGTCTGTTGGACGGTTGTAATCAAAAGAAGTTTCTAAGAGATCCTGTGCCCCGTTTGGTTTAACAATATATGCATGTGCACCTTTGAAGTATTCTTTCTGTGTCAATGGTTGCACCCCCAAAGAGTTTGGAGCATCATACATACCATAACTAGGTTCACCTACTGTGATACACTTATCAAACGCTAGTGTTGGTGGAAGTCTATCACGAAATATTGCATCATGCTCTAGTATCATTACTTCACATTTCAACTCTACTGATTTCTGCCACAGTGCTCTATGACTTAAATAACATGCTAGTGCATTCTCTGGACGGGAGTATTTAGTAGAGAATTGATCAATTGCGAGGTTTGCTTCTTCTACCATATCCTCGAACCCTTCAGTCCTTGGAGTAATAGCATTAAACTTTTCTACTTTGTATCCATAACGTTCAGCACTAGCAATACACCTATCAGCACTTTGTTGTGATTGGGGATTATCTAGTATTGTTATGACAAAGTATTCTCTCTTCATAGAACCAACTTCACATGCTCGATATCAACTATCGCACATTTCAATCCATCTATTTCTACTGGCATTGACTTAGACCAATCCAAGTACACTTTTTTCTTTAAAGACAACGTGTCTGCATACTCTACTGCAACCGCATTACTTACTCCTAGAATAATTGCCGGTTTGTGTCCAGAAGTTTGATCTGATTGTAGAATGATGCCACCGGCAGTCTTCTTTTCGGTAGACGTATCTTCGGTGACTAGTAAGTTGTTGTGTAGTAAATTCATAATTAACCTGTTGTTGTTGATACATTGCTAGTATCAATTGTTGTATAATACGGGTACGCAGTACGTATCCATGGAAATAGTTCCTTACATATGAACGCATCATTAGGATACATTCCATAGTGTAGTGCAGATCTTAATAACTTATCTGCACCCTGTGGTGTTATATAGTATGCACTGTTACCTGCTAATCCATGTGGAACAGGTTGTTCACCAACTGTAGATAAATTTGGTACTGGGTGTATAATATCCCCAGTATCGAAATGTCTACTTTCTAACTTTCCATGATACGTTAGTGATCTACGGGTTGCCTTTCTTGGATCATTGAGTCCTATTATATCAGCACCAGATACATTTGTCAAGTCATTTGTTACAATAGCATCTGACTCAAATACGATAATAGGTTGTTCTAATTTGTGACATCTTTTCCATGCTCTCATGTGAGACAATGAACATGCTATCTTCTTTTGTTGATCCTTGGCAGTGTAACAGAATTTGTATAGACCGGTTTGCATATCCAATCCATCTTCATTACTAGACATAGGCCATGACCATTTAAATTGGGGGAATAGTAAAAGGTCTCTACTAATAGTCTCTGGAGTAGTCGCATCTAAAACTGACAGTTCAACTTCTGGACTGTGCTTCTTCAGTGACTCTTCTAACTTGTCAAAATTCTGACCTTCTAATGCTATAACAACTGCTTTCATATATTTCTCATTAATTCCTCGACATTCTCTCCTTGTTCTGGTAACAAGTCTTTTAGAAAGAAGTGTACGAAGTTACATTCATCGATCTTTGTGTTGGCACCGAATAAACCATTCCATTGATGATCAAGGTGTTTTACCGGTACATCATATTTCTTAATAAAGTAATTGAGTAGTGTCTGATCAGTTGACCATTTCCACGCATTCTTACCATCAATAAAATCTTTGAATTCCATACGTGTAAGGAACGTCTTAGCATCTTGTCCCTTTAAGTATGGTTTAAACTCTTTGCAATTGAGTACAATCATACCCATGTTAGCAAACTCATATCCACTCGAATTTAGTTTAAACTTAGGTAATACTGAATTCAAACTCTCGTATTGCATACGTGAGTAGTTCTTGATCTTTGCCAGATAAGGTTCGGTGATAGGCATCTCTCGTTCGAACACGACACCCATAGCACTATCTGGATCTATTGCATCAAATACATTAGGTGAACAATCCCGTATATAGATGTCACTATCAATAATAGCAATCTGATCATAATCGTCTAATAGGTCGAATGCATTTTCTTTTTCGTAGATAGGTAAAAACCCACCATGCTTTTGCCAACTATCAGTTGAACGATTGCTAGAGAAAGGATCTGGTTTGATTTTTATTTTGGGTGTTGTTTGGACAATATGTTCAATGTCAAACTTCTCACAATATTCTGACACACTATTAATGCAGTGCTTATACAGTTTACTATTTGCCTGTCTACCAAGACATACTTGGTATATCAATCTCTTCATAACTAACTCAGTATTTTTTAACTATCCTAAAGTCGAATGGTTCTGTTGTTTTGATTTCAAGTTGTCTTCCAAGAAGATCAGTCGCAATAAAATGCTTCTGTGTTTTCTTGTGGATCTTCTTTACCTTATAGGTTTTCTTTACGGGTAATGGATTGAATTGATCCGTAGATGGAAACCAGAAGGTAACTTCGTACTCTTCCTTTAACCATGTCAACCATACCTCTTTTATTTTATTATACATCTCTGTAATCCTCCAATGAGAATGACGTGCCTAGCATCTTTTGTTCTGCACGATTATTATTAGTATACACTAAAGTTTCGGGTGCGTCAAGTAAAAAATCGCAATCTCTGCAATAATCTGTATAGGTCTTATCCCTATGTGATTGTCTCAATGCAGAGTACTCCTCACCCCTAATGATTTCTTCGATAGTGTTCTCGGATGTGTGACCAAGTACTGCTTCTTCATCTCTACCAAGTACTTGACAACACGGGTGGACTGCACCACGTTTGCCGTCTAATCCACCTGCACGTATTACTACGTCTGGAGAGAAAGGTCTACCACATGATTTGGTCTCACCCTTACGTGCATTTGTCTCTCCAATGTCATACGCACCAGACCAGTTATGCATCTTCCAGATCTCGGTCTTACAACCCAGTTCGTCTACTAATGCTTTGTACTGCTCCAGTTCTTGATCAATGTTATCGTTGTCTGTAATAAGGTGGTATGTTTCTACAACACAATTCGATCCTGTTTCTTTAACGTAATCCATCATCTCTTTTACGTGTTTCTTAATTAGGTGATAAGAAGATCCACGTTTGTTGTTCATCCACTTATCATACAGTTCTGGTGTAGGGCCGATGAACGAGAACCTAAAGAAGTCTAATCCTGCATCAACACAATCTTTCATGTATTGACCATGCATACGGAAACCATTAGAGAAGATAACTGCCATTGCATCATACTTCTTAACGATCTTAATGTATTCTGGTAGGTTGTTATTTAATGTTGCTTCTCCAGATCCATCCAGATTCACTACATTCATTCCATGCTGTTTACAGTCGGCAACGTTATCTTCGAAGTCGAGTAGATTCATCTTACGCAGGAAACCTTTATGCCTTCCTCCAGTCCTCTTGTCTTGCGGACACATAGTACAATCAAAATTACAGGCACCCTGTATCTCTATGACTGCTCTGTCAATTTTTATTTCACCTGTCATATTTGTATACTTCTCCTAGAACGGATTCCCAATCCATTGCTTTTTTTCTGCTGTGTCCTAATAACTGCGTCATATGACTCATCCACCACCACACATCATATTTAACCTCACCCAGAGGATTCATTCTTATGGCATGGGGCGTATGGTATTTAGTAACACCTTCGTTACTTACCACTGCCATAGGTCTAGCAAAGTTCTTTGCTATATAATGCCACATACCATCATAACATATAACTTGTCTACATGTAGAGATCTCATACATCGCTTCTCTGACTGGTGTTCTATATGTCAGTTCCACTACGTTTAATCCCTGCCCACGCAACATACTTATTATATCATCCCATTGAGCATTTGTCAAGTGTCTTTTCCATGTTCTTGGAACTTCTGCATTGAACGTAGGTCTCCAGATAACTACCTTCTTTTTATCAATCTTCTTAAAGGCACTTTTCCTAAATCCCCACTCATTATCTGGTATAGAACTGCCATCACTATCATTCCATGCATCTGACTCAAAATAGAATCTGTTCTTTCCACGTCTATCAATGGCGGCGATACGTTTACTACCGTCTGGTTCAAGTACTACATCATCGTCAAACTTCCAGAACTTGTATCTACTATCAGCATTGAAGACATGAATAATCTTAACGTCTTCTTGCCTTTCATAAAAGTTATGAAGGTAATCACATCTTTCTATGATAGTCTCTGGATCTTCGAAGTGATGATTATGATCTTCTCCGTGTTCCCAGTGAAACTCTAAGTTAACCTTTACCTTGTTTTTAGCACAATGAAGATGGACACAATTAAGTGCCCACATAACATCACCGACTCCTGGCGTACCCCGCCAAGTAACAAGTTCTCTGCTCATTTACTTTTTGTTTTCTAATGCAGACTTACCATAAAAGGCGGCAACAATGGCGGCAACTGATACAAAGTATGTCGGTGCCATATCACCTAGAGTTTTAGATGCTTGATCTATACCAAACACCACACACAATACAACCATTGCAGGATACAACAACATACCATAGAGGGCAAACCATGCCATCTTACGTTGTGCATCACGCATTGCATCTGCGTCTTCTAACTCTTTACGTTTAAACTCAAGATGCATTGACAGTTCTGATTCACTTACGTGACCATCCCCGTTAGAATCTGCACCTGCTAGACTACCGTCTGAATCAACGGTAACTATTTTCTTTTTATCTTCTGCCATAACTTTCTCCGTTATTTTATGTCACTATGGACAATTGATCCACTCATATTCCAATTAAAACCTATTACTACCTTTCTGCCATCAAACACATAAGGACTCTTATGCGGTAGCATAGCAGGAAATAATAATAAATCACCTTCATCTGTATCTATAGGATGATGCATCAAAACTGTACAATTACGTTTATCTTCTATTAGTAATTGTACTGCTCCGGACATATTTGAACCTTCGTGTGTATGGTAGTCAAAGTCTGCACCGTCTTCACCAAGATACTCAGCAAACCATACATTCTGCACCTCTACTGAATCACATCTCCATTGTTGGCAATAGTCTTGTAGATAGGGTTTAATCCATTTTATAAAATATGGTCTGTAGATCTTATTAGCATCACCTGCTTTATAATCAGAATGACTCATATTAGCAAAGGAAGTATCATACTCATCCTTTATCATATCTATTGCTAAAAGAAGACGCTCTTGTAACTCTTCGAACTCATCTTTAGGTATAGTATATTTTTTAATCCAGTTTGCCATTTAAAATACTTTTACTCCGTACTTTTGCTCCCATAATCGAGCATCATGTTCATCATTTACCATAGGTCTTCCCCGAATATTTAGTGAAGTATTAAGTAGCATAGGAACACCAGTCTTTTCATAGTATTCTTCGATCACTTTACGGAAGATAGATTCACAATCTTTCTTTACTACTTGCACCCTTGCAGTACCATCTACGTGAGTAACAGATGCATAGTCATGTTTAGCAGTAGAAGTATATTGCATATATTCATTCATATGTCCATCAAAATATTCGTCCGCAAACTCTTCTAGGATTGCAGGAGCAAATGGTCTATACTTCTGTCTACGTTTAATTGTGTTGACCGTGTCCTTTACGTCATATCGCACATCTGCGATCAAAGATCTATTTCCTAGTGCTCTTGGGCCGAACTCTGCTTTACCGTTCGCTAGACCGCATACTTTGTTGTCTAAGAGATGCTGTACTACTTCCTTGGGGTTGACATCTCCTTTTATATTGTAACCTAAATATGGTGTCCATACCAAACGATCTTTTCCAGTTGCTTCTGCCCATGACATTGCGGCGGTACCAAGACTGGATCCTGCATCTGTAGGGGATACTGCAATATGTACATCATCAAACATGTCTTTGATCATTGAATTGATAACAACATTTTGTGCACATCCACCAGAGTAACATAACTTACGTCCGTGCTTACGTGCTTCTTTCATAATGTCTAGTATTGCCCACTCAGCAAATGCTTGTACAGAAGCGGCAACTTCAGCATCATCATACTGTTCCACGGCATCACGGATTATCCTAGTCATAGCATGAATACCCATTTTACCTTCCCCTGTATCTACCTCACCACCTATCAAATAGTCTGGGTTCATATATGGAATATCAGTATACCATTGCATTAAACTATTAACTAAACTAGAGATAGGTGAACCATAGGAACTTAATCCCATAACAACATACTCATCCTCAAGTGGACGTAGTCCTAGTTCTTTTGTGCATGTGGTATAGACCATACCAACAGATTTGGGGTATTGCCATTGTTTGATTAGATTAAAATTGGAATCGTATATTACTGCACATTGAACTTCACCCGCACCATCAATAGAGACTAATACAGTATCGTCTTTATCTTCCCATGGGCGTGTGTAGAATGCAGATGCACAATGTGATTGGTGATGTTCATGTTGCTGATCGAATGCCAGAACATTATAGTTGGGTACTTCTAGTGAAGCGGTATGAGTGATAGTTGCGACTTCTTTAAATCTTGTTGAGTCCCACTTTTCTCTATGCTTTTTGCGTAATTCTATATCCTCGTAAAAGGATATGTGATCTTTATCTGTAGTGTAGTCATCCCAGAGACTATCCGGAATAACTGGATCATTCTTTCTTTTAGAAAAGCGCTCACCATGAGAAGCAAATTCTATAGTGCCATCTTCATTGATGACAGAAAGTGCTCCATCGTGATAAAACTCACTGAATCCTACGTACCTCATTTATATACCTTCAAAATATGTTATGTAAGTATATATGAGATTCTTAACTATTCTCCAGTGATATGGGCGTAGAGTTCTTTCCACGTTGGGAAGTTAGGGAACTCTTCGTTGCTCATGTTGTGACCATGCTTGATCAACAAAGGATCAAGTCCCATCTCAGCACCAACTCTGGCATTCTCTGGTTTGTCTTCAATCCAGTATGCTCCAGTGTCTTTGTACTTAGCAAGTACTCCGTCTTTATCAGCACCACAGTCAAGGCAGATCAATTTCTCGAACACACCCTCACCAAACAACTTCTCAAGGTTCATCATTCTTAGTTTATAAGCATGGGGATCCTCACTCAAAGAAGTAATACAGTGGAACACATATCCGTGCTCTTCGTGCAGTTTTCTTACATACTTGATGGCATCTCTAAGAGGGGGAAGGAATCCTATCGCCGCACTCTCGTTGAAAGTTCTTACGCAGTTCTTACTAACCGCTCTCTCAATACCATACTGGTGACCAACATCATACTGAAGTTGTGCACCTAATTGTCTCTTATAACCGTGAGTATCCATCCAAACGTGGAAGGCATACTCCCAGTTGAGTAGAACACCGTCACAGTCGGTCAAAATTACTTTATCTAAATCGTTCATTGTTACCTCATTTCGAATACATACGTATTATAACACGGTATGGATATGGTGTCAAGCGGTTTTTAGAATAAAAAACGGTTTTCTTCGGCATGTCTCATCATATCAATCTTCCATCCACCACCAGTATAATGGCACATTTTTGCCTTTTCAAAGAACTCATCATCGTCCTTATAGTGGGGGGAATCATTCCAAGTCTGATCTATAGTGACTAGATCAAAATCATGTTGCATTAACTGTCCGGATATATACGGTTGATCGTTCATGGTTGATACATGAAAGTTAGTACTATCTTCATTATAGAACCAGTCTTCCCAGTTCATAAACACTTCTCGTGCACGTAGACGTGCTTCACGTGTCCATACTACAATACCAGTGTTGAGGATAGTTACCTTGGATGGTTTGTTTGGGGGCATTGTAGGAATAATAGGTATGCCATGAATCGCATACTTGTCATAATACTCTTGAGCAACTGATCTTTTAAAGTCCCAAGAATTGTATCCACCACCACTATGGGTAACGAAATCACTTTCTAATACACCAAAGACATCTCCGTCTGTACAGATATCAAATATATTCTCTTCGGTGTTTACTGCGATATCAGTATCGGCAAATAGAACCTTGTCGTACTGGTCAAACATAGGATCATAGATAACCCTCAGACATTCAAATAACAATGCATTCGAATGATCATGCCCTTTGGTATAAACCTGCTCATCTGAATAATGATAGTCTGCACCAACATGATCTGCATATCCTAGAAAAGAAGTACGAGAAATATCTGCTACCTTGCGGTATACATCCGTTCTTCTTAGACCTTCAATATCACCACGTTCATCAACGTTCGGATTTAAGACCATATATTGAAAAATCGCATTTTTCATTTTCTTCTCCATTATTTTTCGTAAACCCGACTTTCTTTATTCGGGTTCCCTTGTTCATCTCATAATACGATTTATGTCGATTACGTTTCTTATTCGAATTGTCGTGTCTGGCATATTTTGACACAATGTTTGCCCCATTCTAAAAATGTTTCTTTAAGACTTCAAGTTTATCTTCGAAGTCGGCAATCTTGCCTAACTCAGTTTCGATAGTTTCCATTAGGTCTGGATGTTCTGCTACACCTGCTTGGTTGTGTAGTAAAACTTCAACGTTCATTTTATACTTGCATATCTGACCTTCGAGGTACATCTCCATACCTGCTTTAATTCTTTCGTTTAAACTCTTAGACATTCTCTAACCTCACCATTAATCGTTCTGCACGGTTGGTTACTTGTTTGTGCCAACGTGAATCACGTCCTTCAACTGCGGCGGTTTTCCAATCACCGTCAATCAATGCACTGTTCATCTTCTTGAACTTACTCAAACGAGTACGTCCCATGTTGAACATCATGTTAACCAAGATCTCTTGGACTTCGCCTGGAAATGCTTCAAATGTCCCTGTCTCGTATAGAGCACAACATTCAAGGATTGAGGTTTGCAGGTCGGTTTGGAACACTTCCCAAACTCTTTCTTCCGATACTTCGAAACCAACGTCTTCCCCATTTTCTGGATCTGCTGGCGTGACCAAGTGCCCAACCCCAAAGGTCGGTAGACCGAGGTGATCGTGGTAGACTTCATATTTGATTCCCTCATCAATTTTAAGTTGTTCAAATACATTTACTGTGTGTTCTTTATTCAATTCTATTCTCCTTTTGGTATATTTATATTTCTGCTAACCAATTCATTACGTATCTTCTGCTTTTTCTTGGGTGTTGTATGAGCACCCTCAAGTGCTTTCTGCAACTCTTCAGTCGGAGTAGACTTCATAAAAAAGTGCTGTATGGTTTTCTTATTAGATCCCTTCGCACGTATGGTTTGACTTTCTTTAAATTTAACTGGCATATTTTTCTCCTATCATGTCCTTGGTCATTATGTAATCACGAACAAAATCGGATCGAACAATATCTGCCCAAGTGAATTCTACTGTGGTGAAGTTCTTCATCAGTTCAAGAATCCCCATAAATTTCATTATGCCTCTCTTGTCTCCTTCTTTTACAAAGTCTGATTGATAATAATCTCCACAGAATATTATTTTACAGTTCCTTCCTACACGAGTTATTATACTGTCTAACTCATGGAATGTCAAGTTCTGCATCTCATCCACTATGATCACAGCATCGTTGATAGTAGTACCACGAATATGACTAGTAGATATAAATTGTATCTGCCCCTGCTCATTTAACTTGGAGTATGCTTCGGTGTCTTCAAACAACTCCGTGCATATAGAGACGTATGGTGCAGTGTATGCTTCCAACTTCTCTTCCAGTGAGCCTGGCAGAAATCCTATCTCTCTTGTAGGTACAATAGATCTACAAATAACTACTTGATCTTTGTCTCTACTTTTATCCAGTACTTCTTCTAGTGCGAGATAGAGTGCACAGAATGTTTTACCTGTACCGGCAGATCCAGACATAACTAAATGGTGTCCGGATTTGTATGCATCGAATACTGTTTCTTGTCCTAATGTCAACGGATCAAAAGTCTGAAGTTGACCTAAATCTAACTTCCGTGGTTTCACGGGATTAACTTTACGCATCAATAACCTTATGTGTTAATAGTATTGTCTTTACCAGAATTTGCTTTAATCCGTTTCAGATGGTCATTCCATTCTGTTCCGGCAATTTGTCGTGCAGTCTTCTGCCCAGAAGATAACGCAGGTGCAGTAGTATATACCCGTGTCATATTCGGATTGTCTTTAATGTACTGGTCGTACTCTGAGATTTTAAGCATTACATCGTGCACTTCATTGGTCTCATTATCTTTAAATTCATATATAGGCATAATTTACTTTCCGTTGGATCCCAATACGACACCCCTCCGAAGAGGGATGAAGAGATTTGGTCACCTTCCTTATTGAGTCATTTGTTGTTCAACAATGGTTTGATTTAAGTAGGTCTGCTTTTTTGCTAGTTTGTAAGCAAGATCTACCTTACCTTTCTTTTTCATTCGCCGGATATAGAAATCTAATTCTTTGCTATCCTGCTTCAACCGTTCCAATTGTTTTTCTGACATCAACACCTCTCTTTGTTGTGGGTTTATTTAAGGGTTAAGGATCATATAGTTTTACTTCACTATTAGGTTTGGGAAAGTCTCCTCCGTTAGTTTTTTGGTTAAGTATTTCACTGGTGATTCTTTGTTCACCATGGACAAAACTATTTCCGCATCTTTTGGATGTATTGCTTCCAGAAGTCGGATAAAAAATTGTTCCCTTTTGTACTGCGGGATTTCTTTTCCACCCACCACAAAATACCCAAACTCTCTGTGCTTTTTCAGCAGAGTACTGGGGACACTTTCCGGTTTATTGGGCGTATAGGGCGGTCTACCTTCTGGCAGATTAAATTGTAAAGAGTCATCGAATGTGCCTCTTAATATATCTCGAAGTGCGGGTGACGTGTATTTAGACAATACACCAATCCTGTCCTTCTTATTCTTTTGTTTACTGAATTCTTCAAAGACTTCGTAAACATCTCTAGTTCTAGTTGTTTGCATAATTTACCTTTTCTTCTACTATTATATAGGGTTATTGAGTTCTTGATACTACTACTTATATCAAAAATATACTAAAAAAATCCCCTCCGAAGAGGGGAAATATGGGGGACATCACATAGGAATCATTACCAATCTTCGGTCTATCCCCCGAAAGTTTAAGCGGCAAACAATTCAGTTGCCTTCTGCTTGTAATTCTCGACCACAGCACTGAAGTCTTTTGACTCACCAGTACAAACGTAAGGTTTGTTGTAAGAACCAATGTTGATGTCAACGTAGTGACTTCTGTGGAAGTAATCAGTCATTGGATCATCTTCACAATAGAAGTCTTCACCTTCCATTGCAGACTTGAGTTCTTGAAGGAACTTGACGACAGTCGGGTTAGAACCGTAGTTGTCTTCGATCCAGTAGGTGTTAACGTCAACGTACTGATCTTGCAATCTATTAGCAAGTGACTGACAATCATAAGGATTGCATTGTGTGTCGTAGTGTCTGCTATTCACCATGCTTTCATTCTTCGCACCGATGATATCAAGAGCACCCTCTTTGATGTTACACACCAAACTCATGTGGTGTCTGACTGCTAAAGTACCTTTCATGTTGTACTTCTTGAGGACTGCTTTGATTGCAGGGGTTAACTTCTTTTTGTCTTCTTGGGATACATATGCCATAATTTAATTCTCTCTCAATTTGTTGCGGGTTAATTCCCAATCAACGTACCTATTATCTCATAGGTAGATGCATTTGTCAAGCGTTTTCTTGAAATAAATGCAAGTTTTTTTAGAAATAAGGGTTCTCCAGTTCGATCTTGCTACTACCCAGAGTACCGAATGGTTGCTCTGCAATAGACTCAATTGCACACTGGTTGTCATATTTCTCTCTCTGAGAGTGGCACAGTGCTATTGCCTTTCTCTCTGCGTCCCTTGGACTGTCTGCGTACACATAGTACGATACTGTTGCTACATATCTATTTTCCATTACTTCACCCATATGTGGTTGTATCTGCTTGGTAGGTTGTCACATGACCAATCAGTATCCCCGTAGTTAATTACCTCTACACACTCCTTGGTAGAGTTCGATACCATTACGTCTGGCATATCTAAAATTGTTCCCATTGCTTGATATCCGAGAATGGCAACTAAAACCCCAATTACACCCAATAATACATTATTTAATTTCATGTGGTCTTACTCCAAAAATCTTAGTTAGTTCTTGCATCTCTTTCTCAGTAGGTTTGAAATGCGGGTTAAGGAAGTACTCCATAAGAAGACTTCCTTTTTTGTATCCTTTTGCCATTATCCTTCCACCCTATCGTGAATGGCAACAGCACCGTAGAACGTACCACCAAGTAGTTTGTCACAAAGTCTTGAAAACCTTGAGTCACTTGTTCCTGCGTAGTTTCCACCGAACATAGTCCACTTGTCTTTCTTAGACACTGGAATCAATCTGAGGATCTTCCTTCCACCGATTGGTTCTGCCATCACTAACTCTGCGGCGGGGTACTCCTCGCACGGTTCGAACGGCCCTTCTGCGTTTACCACAGTGAAACCTTTTGCATAACTTGACTCACCACCTGCGGTGCAGTCCATGTTATCAAAGAACGGATCACCATACGGTGCCTGTCTATATGTACTTACATGAATTCCCATAATATAACTCCTGCCTACTGGCAATCAAATGCGACTACAAAGTAGTCTGTTAACTCGTTGGCAACCGCAAACTCTTCTGCTTCTGCCTTCGTCTCAAAAATCTCTTCTCTCAATTCTCCACTCTCTTGAATGTAGAACACCAAATCTTGCACCATCATTTCCTCCTAATTAAAAACCTATTATAACTTGTTTTGATAACAAAGTCAAGCGTTTTCTCAAACTAATTTACACAATTTGATGAAACACGCATCCATCTCTTCTGTCCAGACCTCGAAGGGAGATCTCCTCACAGTGTTTGACATTCCTCCTACCTTGTCCACAACATGGGCAAGAAAGTAAGGATCTGCACTTTTTACTACTAATTCATCATCTGAATACAGTTCCAACTCCATATGGTTGGCAGTAACATAAGTAATCATTCTGGAAACCTCACTGGTCGATAGTTAGTTAGATCCCAGAAGTGGTCTGGGAGAATAGAGAATGTTCCTAATGGGGCAATGAAACTTACTCCATCTTTAAAAGAAACATACGTTAGATTTTCTAAATCCATAATATAACCTATTTAAGTAGTTCAACAACAAAAGGGAATAGCATTAAAAGCATTCCAGTCACAAAGTCTTTATCCATCATCCAAGTCATAATCTCTCCTTTCTCTCTCAATTACTTGTATATTATAACTTGTTTTGATAACAATGTCAAGCGTTTTCTTTACTTATTTTCACTCATATGGAGAAATTCTGTACACTTAGAACACTTGCCACATGCTCGTTTTGATGAATGTACACAAGAATGTACATATTTCTGAAGGTGTTCGGGGATAGAGTCCCACTGCTCTTTCTTAGTCATATGACCAAGTGGTGCGGACATCTTAGTTGGGATATTGAGTGCTCCCAATACACGTTCGATACTACGGAAGTGATCGTCTACCCAATCGGTATGTTTGTCGATTCCGTTGTTGAATCCATAATAGATCTTATGAATGTGGGGGTTATTGATATTCACAATTTGCATGATGTTACACCATGTAAAAAAGAATGGGGGATTGATGCCAAGATCAAAGTAATGATCTAATAGTTTTTGTTTATTGGTTAGGGGGTGTTCGTTGACATATTCTATGTATCTCAGATCAACATCAAGATTGGACGCAATAATATCAGCACATTCGGATTGCTGTCTCCAACCCATTCCAACTTCTACATGTATTACTAATGGGTTCATACCCTGCTCTACAACATGACATAACAATGCAGTGGACTCTACTCCTCCAGAGAATGCAACTATACAGTCGTGGTTCACGGAAATATTGCTCGTTCCCATTTCTTCTTGGGTAGATGTTTTGAGTGGATCTTACAACCTATGAATTCGTTGTAGTAATCTTCACGTAACAGAACGTCACGTAGGAATTGTTCCTTTGCTTCAAGGTAAGAACATTCACCTTTTGTTTCACACAAGTGTAGGATCTCACGGTAGTATGCATCTCCACCTTTCTGCTCTACAAGTGTCTTCAGATGCTCTGAGGATCCGTAGTAGTCCTTCCAGTCACTTTCCTTAACTACTGTGCGTTTCCTTGACTTACCTTTCAATGGTGGGAGTCTGCGTTTGCTCCAGAAGAATTTCTTACCGATATACTTCTTACCAGTATCACGCTCTGTAATAAGATAGACGAACCCGACATACTTGCCGAGTTCGTCTTCTGTTGGTTCGAATATTAAGTTGTTTTTATGCCAAGTCATACCTGTATATAGGTATTACTCAACTCCTTCAATAAACTCTGGTTCTGCATCTTCTCCGCACATAGGACAGTGTTGTGGATGATCATTGTCATACAATACTTCTACGACAGTTGTTATATCACATATACCACATTCTATCTCATATTTGCCACTCACGCCGCACATCCTTGTCCATCAAGACCACATACCTCTGGTTCTGGGCCGACTTCTGTCCACCCCCAATCACCTTCCATTCCATTTACGGAATACTCAGTCACACGTTTCTCAAAGAAGTTATCATGTGACGCACCATTCAGTACCCAGTCCAACCACGGTAGTGGATTGTCCTTAACACCAAACTTAGGTTTCATACCCAGTTGTAATAGTCTACGGTCTGCAATGTGTCGGATGTACTGTTTCACATCTGCCTCA
>Ga0206682_10002273_pt1 | contig 17707 bp, 8 predicted proteins | sample M240m12015metaG_FD_155444 | JGI IMG/M metagenome (GOLD analysis project Ga0206682, IMG submission 155444) | Ammonia-oxidizing marine archaeal communities from Monterey Bay, California, United States - M2 40m 12015 | ecosystem: Environmental > Aquatic > Marine > Intertidal zone | place: USA...
CTTATGTAAACTTGTTTGTGTTTTTTGGGAAATAAAAAAGACAAAATTCTTTCAAAGAATTTGGGTTTCTATGCTTGGTTAGGATTTCTTATTGGGATGCACGAAGTGAATCCCGACTTATGTAAACTTGTTTGTGTTTTTTGGGAAATAAAAAAGACAAAATTCTTTGAAAGAATTTGGGTTTCTATGCTTGGTTAGGATTTCTTTTTGGGATGCACGAAGTGAATCCCGACTTATGTAAACTTGTTTGTGTTTTTTGGGAAATAAAAAAGACAAAATTCTTTGAAAGAATTTGGGTTTCTATGCTTGGTCAGGATCCTCTGATTGGGATGCACGAAGTGAATCTCTTCTTCTCTATAAAAACGATTCTTTCATTCTAATTCACAATGGTTTAACAAATATTTTTTTTCTTCATTTAAAAAAAGAACTCCTTTTATTTTTACTTTAATTCCACAAAAAAAAAGTGTGTTTCGATCGTTTTTAAAAAAAAACAATGTATGTTTTATGTAGTGGTCTTTTCAGTTGCTTAATTTATTATTTTAAATTATATTTAAAAAATAGAATAAACTTTTTTTACAGGAAAACAAATCATATACTTTAATGATAAAAGATAACATCAAATTCGCATTAACTGAATTTTTAAATTTAACAGAAGAAGAATGGTTTTTTATTTCAAAGTCGCTTGTTACAAGGAATTTCAAAAAAGGGGACTTCTTTTTAAAAGAAAATGCTTTTTGTGATTATATTGGATTTATAGATAAAGGTTTTTTTAATTTCTTCTACCTAATTGACGGAGTTCAACACATACGAGGTTTTTTTTTCCCCAATGAATTTATTTCTAATTATCCATGTTTTCTTTTAGAGAACAAGTCCAAATTTTATATACAAGCTTTGGAAGACTCCTCAGTCACACTAATACAAAGAGAAGCGCTCTTTTTGATCTATGAAAAATTTCCAAAAATTAAAGAATTAAGTAGAAATACAGTGGAAAGTTTATACATAGAAGTTTCAGAAAAATACGAATCATTCTTTCTTAAAACTGCTGAGGAACGATATTTGGAATTGATTAGCACTGGTCCTAAATTTATTCAAAGAATACCTCAATATATGATAGCCTCATATCTAGGAATAACGCCAGAAGCTTTAAGTCGAATACGAAAACGACTCGCAAAGTGATAAAATGATTCAACCAGAAAATGGAAATCATCATGAAGCATTGCCTCATTGTGAAGGTTCAGGTATAGATAAACAACAACTTTTAGCCCAAAAATTTTCCCCGTAAAAATAAAAGGTTCTAAATAGTATTAAAATAATATTGAAGGTTAAACAAGACTGCCAAAAAAATCAGAACCTCTCTCAATACCTTATAATCACTCCATTCTCTTGCCTAAAAAACTACAGGCATATCTTCTTTCTTTTTATCTTGAGCACGTTTTTCATAGTTCCTCCAAGCCCCAGATGAACCTATTTTTAAGGCCTTCTAACATTCTAACCCTTCCTTTTTTGAAAATTTTAAATATTATTATCCATTAAATTTAAATGTCAGTATTACACCATTTCTTAATCCAGATCAATGCACAGGGGTAATAAATTAAATAGTTTTGCCCCCCCCATTTAATTAACAATTCATACAACCATGAAAAAGAGATTTATTCTATTTTTGATGATACTATCTGCAGTATCCTATTCTCAAACACCAATTACAAATATTAATTTTCAAGATGCAATTAATACTTGTTTGGATACTAATCCTCGTGATGGATTATGTTCAACTAGTGAATTTGGTAAAATGCCGGATTGGGATGTTAGTAATGTAATTGATATGAGTATGGCATTTAGTCAAAAGATTTTATTTAATGGAGACTTGAGCGCTTGGGATGTGAGTAATGTAACTGATATGACTGCTATGTTCTATAATGCACAGGCTTTTAATTCAGATATAAGTAGTTGGAATGTAGCGAATGTTGTCAGCATGAAAACTATGTTTGCAGCCTGCTTAAATTTCAATTCAGATATAAGCGCTTGGAATGTTAGTAATGTAACCGACATGACTGCTCTTTTTAATGCAACTTATTCTTTCGATCAAGACATAAGCACTAAAGAAGTTACGGTTGGAGAAAATACATTTATCGCATGGGATGTTAGTAAGGTAACTAATATGGCAGGTATGTTTTTACAGGCTAAAGTTTTTAATAGAAATATAAGCAATTGGGATACACGTAATGTTACCAATATGTATAGTATGTTTAAAATGGCAGATCTATTTAACCAACCCATTGGTGAGTGGGATACAAGTAGTGTTACCAATATGTCTGATCTATTTTCTGAGGCATATAGTTTTAACCAAGATTTAAATTCTTGGGATGTATCTCAGGTGACAGATATGTCATATATGTTTGAGAGTGCTGAAAGTTTTAATGGAGCTATAAGTAATTGGAGCATTAATACTAATGCGGTAACGATGTCTGGAATGTTTGAGAATGCAATTGCATTTAACCAACCAATTACTCAATGGGATGTTAGTTCGGTGACTAATATGTATAAGATGTTTAGTGAGGCAGTGTTGTTCAATCAAAATTTAGAAGGCTGGAATATTTCAAAAGTCGGAAATATGACTGGAATGTTTGATGATTCTGGTCTTTCTACAAATAATTTTGATGCGCTCTTAATTGCTTGGTCTCAATTAGAATTAGACACCTTTTCGCCCGCTGTAACATTGGGAGCAGCAGGAATTAATTACTGCAACAGTGCAGATGCTAAAGCTATTTTAACAAGTAGTCCAAACAATTGGACTATAAATGATGCGGGTTTAAATTGTGCAACTGCTGGTGTAGATGACCAAAACCAATTACATATTACCATCTATCCAAACCCCACATCAGAGATGGTATACATAGATGGTAATTACACTCAATTAAAAGTAGTTATTTATAATTTTCTTGGAAAAGAAGTACTCCATAAATCTATTACAAATAGTATAGATATTAGTCATTTAGAGAATGGTATTTACATACTGCAACTGTCGGATGGTGTAAAAATAGTTACACAGATAATTGTAAAGAATTAAAAAACAAATTTATTAACAACTAATTTCCCTTTCTTGACCGAGATCAATGCACAGGACTTTTTAATTAATCAGTTTTGTATGCTAATTATTGAACCCACTATTAAATTTAAATAATAAAAATTATAATATCATGAAAAAAGTTATTTTAACTCTTACTGCCTTATTTTTTACACTGCTCAGTTTTTCACAAGGAATTGCCGTCCAAGGTATTGCTAGAGATGCTAATAATACTGCAAGAGTAAATACCCTGTTAACATTGCAATTTCAAGTTTATTATAGAGACGGAGCTACTGAAGTAAGCATTTATAACAGGTCATCTAACGTTACAACAGATTTTTTTGGAGTGTTTTCTCATGTTATTGAGATAGAAGATGATGCAGGAACTGTAACTGAATTTGGTAATCAAGAACTGTGGTTAAGAATATCAGAAGGAAGTACTCTCATTTCTGAAGCAAAATTTAATCGAGTGCCTTATGCATATGCTGCTAGTAATGGTGTTCCTACGGGCTCTATTATGCCATTTATAGGAACAACTGCTCCTTCAGGCTGGCTGTTATGTGATGGCGGCACTATAGAAGCGGTACGTCACACAGCAGCTTTAAGAGATTTATTAGGTGGTACTACAACACCCGACCTACGAGGAATGTTTTTAAGAGGTACAGGTACAAGTTCTCTAAGTGAAACAGACGCTGTTAAGGAAGGACCAACACTAATGAGCACGCAACAAGATTCTAATAAATCACATAAACATACTAAAGGTGATTTAGTTACAGGCATTGAGGGGGAACATAATCATCATAAAACAGTAGGAACAGGAACATCAGAGAAAATTTATGACCGAATTACCAGGGTTGGAACAGGTGATAATGTTGCAGCAACTAGTAGAGGGCCGTACGCTGGACTTCTTGATCTTATAAATAGTCAAGTAATGCCAGATGCAGGTGAACACACCCATCCTATTTTAGGTTCTGTAGCATCATCTGGAGGTATTGAATCACGCCCCGTAAACTATGGAGTTAATTATATTATTAAACTGTAATTCTCTGCTATGAAATTAAATGTATTCATTAAAAAAAGAGCAGCAATTTTTGCTATTCTTTTAGGGTTCTGCTCTTCAGTTTATTCACAGGGTAACACTGAAGGTGCAAAGGTAGTGACGGTTTCTCAAGTAGTTAATGGCACCGTTAATAGCAATCAATATTCTATACAAGTTGGTCTTCCTTATTTAGGAATCACAGAAAGTTCTGAACGTACCACAACGCCACTAGACATTCGTTTTCCATGGGACATTCTGTATTTTTATGATACCTTTTCTGAAGAATCATTTACAGTTTCAAAAGGTTATTTTACAGATAAAGTTAAGATTAACTGGGCTATTAGAGCCAATCAAGATTTAATTTTAGGATTTTATATCCATAGAAGAGAATTAGGCGAATCAAACTACACAAGAATTGCTAGTTTAAGTTCTTTTACAACAGAATATGAGGACAAATATATAGAGGGTGCTGCACTCTATGAATATAAGGTGGAGGCCTTAGGTGTTTCCGAGACTCCAGAAAAGTACCAAACCTTTATAGAGGGTATAGGATTCAGAAGTCCTTCTGGTATTGTAACAGGTAGGGTTACTTATGAGGGTGGAAACCCCGTAAAGGATGTAGTTATCTCTGCATCGTCTGATACAGGAAATTTATATAGATCCAAAGGGATTGAAATTGAGAGATTTAACAAATTAAAAATAAAAACAATAGAAGGAGGTATTGAAAATCATATCACATTGCAGGCATGGGTTAAGCCAAAATATGGTAGTGGAAGTGGAACTTATTTCGATAAATTAACTGTTTTTTCATTAAAAAATCCCTTAGGAGATGAAGAAGCAAGGGTGAACGTTACATGGGATAAGGATGCAGAAGCCCCCCCTTCGATTAACCCCTCTGGTTTACCTTATCTAAAGGTTGATGTAACAACTGACCCTTGGGGTGATGGAAATGTATTTAAACTTTATAACTTTTATCCCTCAGGCAGGCTCAATTCAAGAGGTGACGATGTATTAATACCTATAGATTCTTTTGAATCTCAGTTTACCCATTTTACCGTAACTATGGTGGACGGTGATACCCCAATTTTGTATATAAATGGCCGAAAAATAGACCAAACCTATGTAGATAGGGTTAATGCAGCCTTAACAGTTGGTGATACAGGATATAATTCAGATGAGGATCCAGGGCCAATTTTTTCAGTAGACGTACCCAGCACTAATATTGATTTTGATAATTGGTCGAACATACAATTTTATAGTCCCGACATGAACATGTACATAGATGAAATTAGAGTTTGGAATAGCGCACTACCTGAAACTGATGTATATAAGGATTACAAGCGTATCATTGATGGTAATGACATCAATTTAATTTCTTATTTAAGAATGGATGAAGCCGAAGGAAACGTGGCGTACGATATGTCACACGCGGGTTTTAACTACAATAACAACAATGCTGCCGTTTATACTGCTGAAGAAACAGAACCAACAGCGCCAGTTTGGGTTTCTGGGGAGAATACTCCTAGCTCAACTCAATTGGGTGTTTTGGGAATTACAGATGACAATGGAAATTATATCATCAGTGCAATCCCATACAGTGGTGTTGGAGAAACGTATGCCATTACACCAATGTTAGGAGTTCATGAGTTTGACCCTGGCCAACAATTAATTTTTATTGGAGAAACTACTTCAGTAACGAATAACGTAAACTTCATAGACAAATCTTCCTTTATATTTAAAGGGAAGGTGCGTTATGATTCGAGAGGGGTATTTAAATCTTTTGTGGAGGTTGATCCTAGTAAAAAACTCAATGATGCTGGTAGTGAATACATTTCTATAACTGGTGTTATTCAAGAAGGCTATAATTTTTATAAAGTAGGGGGTGACGTAGCTTATCAAAAAGGGCGGTATTGGTTTAATGATAATGGAACACCGGACGACGATACTGATAATTATTTAGAAGAATATGTAAATATCCCCTCTGAAGGAGTTAATATTTACATAGACAATCAGATTGTATTAGACGCTAACAATGAGCCTATCGTTTCCAATAGTGAAGGAGAATTTATAATTAAGGTCCCAATAGGAAATCATTTTATAAGTATTAGAAAAAATGGACATGAATTTGCGTATTCAGGAAGATTTCCTGCAGACGACACAACAGATGACGACAACTTAGAAGAATTTTTTCAAGATAGTGAAGAGTTCGTTACTTTTATCGATCAAACAAAAGTAACCGTTGTGGGTAGAGTTGTTGGTGGAGCTGTTGAAAGTGCAAAAACAATAGGATTCGGTGATATAGAGTCGGTAGAAAGAATTCTTACAGATTCAAACGGATTTCAACTGCCACCCGAGGTAGTTACTTCTGTTAATAATATAGGAAAAGCAGCTATTTCTTTTGGCTATACGCCAACAGGCTCCAATAATGGGCCTCAGCCTCAAACAAGAGCAATTGATACCACAAATATTTTCACAGGCGAATACCGTAAAATTTTGTTACCATTGCAGTATTCTCTTTCTACAGATGATGTGAGAATTATGTCTAATCCTAATTTAGAAATAATTGCAAGTAGTAAAACTGAACTGGCAGATTTTTCAATAATAGAAACTCCAAAAATTCCTTCTTATGAATATGCTGATGGACAAACTATAACAGGAAGACCTTATACACACAACAGAAATTTCAACTACGTGTCAGATCCTATTTTACGTGTCTTAGAACAAACGGCTGAAACTGAATTGGAAAAAGCAGATGGAACAACAATCAGTTTAGATGATGTAAAGTTAACGAGTGACTCGCAAGAGGATGAATCGGTTTTAATATATAGACAATTTCAAACGTATTCTATTCAAATGAAACGTTATCAGGAATATATTAATAATGATGCAAATATAGATGATGATATCGATGACATACTCTACTTTGAAGTCCCAATAACAGATGGGGAACTTGCAATAACGAACAACTTAGCTTTGGATGATTCTGGTTCTATACTTGTAAGTGAAAGAGATCCAAGTATTATAAATTATACATTTAGAGCCGGAGAACCAGTAATAAATCAAAACACACAAACGATAAATATTGAATATCGTGTAAATAATAGTGGGACTAATGCGAATGGTTATATAGGAAAAGGAATTATTTTAGGAGGTATATCCAATGATAATCAAGAATTTATTACATGGGCACCCGAAACACCAGCTATAATATTAAGAGATCCTCCAGGATCTAATAGCTATGCAACCATTCACAAGGGGGAAACTTTTTCATTTACTTCAGAAGCGAATTTAACAAATTCTGATAATACATATTTAGGTACTGCGAACTCGTTAGGCGCGTCCTTTGCTGCTGGTGGTGGTTTAGCAGGACCCGTAATTAGTGGTGCTGTCGTAAACGTTCTTGATTCGTCGCTTTCAAAAACAACTTCTAGTTCAGATGGAACCAGTCTAACCGAAACATATACTTTTACTCAAAGCATTTCTACAAGTAGCGAACCAAATATGGTAGGAGCAGATGCCGATGTATACATAGGTAATTCCTTTAATATTAACATGGGCTTTTATTGGAATGTAGATATGAGAGCCTCAGCTACCTCAAACGTCTTTATTGACGGTGTGGCTCAAACAGAAAACAATATGAGACTTACAACCTCAACTAGTGGTGAATCGGATGTTGAATTTTTTATAGGCAAACAAAAGGCGGTTTCTGTAATTAAAGATGAAAGTAAAACTACCGCTTTCACCTATACTCAGTTTCATATTCTCAATACACTCATTCCAAAATACGAATCATTAATTGCTGATATAAATAATGGTGTAATTTCTCCAAATCCAGAAGAGAAAATTTACACTGTACCACAATACGAAGATCAAATTAAATTGTGGAGAAAGGTTATTAAAAAAAACGAAGAGGTAAAGTACAGGGCTTTAAATTATCGTGCAAGCTACTTAGAAGAGCTACTAACAAACGTAGACATTGAGATTAATGGTTTAGTGGCAGCGCTCGAAGATTTACGTGAGACGTTTCTTTATAATATAGGAGCTGCTAATGAAGAAGAATTAATACTAACGAATAATTTATCATCAGCGCGTTCAAAAAGAGAATTAATAATCGCCCGCTTTGCCGACAATTTTTCTTTAGATAGTGGGGTTGGCGAAGTTTCGAGAAGTATTGAAACTGCCATCGTTAACTCGAGCTCAACATCATTTAATTTAGAGCAGGAAGAAGCTTTATCTAATGAATTAGGAGCCGATTTACAAGGAATAGGAATTGTAATTACGACAGGTGGTTATGACGGTATCGATAGAAATATATCTTCAACATCTGAACAAACAACTACTCAATCTATTTCTTACACACTTGCTGATAGTGATCCTGGAAATTATTTTAGTGTTGATGTTGTAAACTCTTTTGATGGGAACGGACCTGTTTTCATCACCAAAGGGGGAAGTACATCCTGCCCTTACGAAGCTGCTGAAAAATCGCTATTTTATAGTTTTTCAAATGATGATCCAAATGTTTTACCTTTAGGGGAAAATCAGCAAGAAGATTTAAGTATTGCTACACAACAAATTGAACAACCGCAAATTACTACGGATAAAAATATAGAGAATAATGTTCCCTCATATGCTGCAGCTGAATTTAAAGTAAGATTAGAAAACTTAAGTACATCAGATGTTCAGTCCGATTATGTTTTAAGAGTCAACCAAGAAACAAATCCGAATGGTGCAATTATTAATGTATCTGAAGGAATCCCATTTCCAGCACTTAGAAATGGAGCAATAACTGAGTTTGTTGTTACTATTGAGAAATCTTCTCTGGATTCAGATAATGATACTTATGAGAATATTGAAATTGTTTTTGAAAGTGCATGTGACAGTAACACAAGAGATTCTGTATTCCTTTCGGCTTATTTTGTACCTGCTTGTTCTAATGTGGTGGTGTCTGCTCCCTTAGATAATTGGGTGTATAATACTTCGCAAGGTAATAATCCGTTAGCAATACAATTAAGTGAATACAATACTGATTTTTCTGGTTTAGAGAAAATAGACTTGGAATTTAGACAATCAAGTTCCTCAACATGGACGCGTTTACAAACCTATTATGCAACCCAGCCTCTTTTAGATGCTGCAAATGTTATGGGAGAAACCCAAATTGATTTGATAGGTGAGGAGGGTACAATTAACTATGCTTGGGATATTGAAGGTCAAAACATTCAAAACGGGTCGTACGAAATCCGTGCTATTAGTTATTGTGAAAACGGCACGTCCACAACTTCTGAAGTGATTTCAGGCAAAATAGATTTATCGCGTCCCATAGCTTTTGGAACCCCAACTCCAATAGATGGTATTTTAGGTATTGGTGAAGATCTATCTATGCGTTTCAACGAAGCTATTTATTATACCTCAGGATACAGTATAATCGAAATTACAGGAGAAACCAACCAATTAGAGATTGATAATAATGTCTCTCTTTCTTTCAACGGTCCCTCAAATACTGTAACCATAGAAAATCCTTATATACAAACAGGCAGTTTTAGCTTTGAATTTTGGATGAATACTGGAAATACTCCTAATCCTGGCACTATTGTAGCGCAAGAAGGAGGAATTAATATTGATTTGGTAAGTAATGGAATCCGTTTCCAATTTGGAGAATATACAGTCTCTAAGGACTTCACACACGATGACCAATTTCATCATTATACATTTACATATGACAGTGCCGATGGAAGTATGAATATTTACAGAGATGCTACATCCACAACATATGAAGAGACAGCACCTCCAAATGTGCAATATAATTTTGATGCAGATATGGTATTTGGAGGGGATACATTTAGAGGAAATCTTCACGATGTAAGACTTTGGTCCAAAGCCTTAAGTTCGTCTAACGCATATGCAAATATGCGAACTAAGTATCTAGGAAATGAACTTGGTTTGGTAGGTTATTGGCCAATGAACGAGGGTCATGGAGATATAGCATATGATAAAGCACGTTTCAAACATGCGCAAGTAAACACCACATGGACTATCAAACCCAAAGGAGAAGCTTATGAATTTTCAGATAAACAATACCTAACTTTAGATGCGGTAGGATCGGTTCAACTCACAAAAGAAATGGACGCAACACTTTCTTTCTGGGTAAAAACAGATCAAACTCAAGACGCGACTATTTTTTCTAATGGTAGAGGAGACAACACCGATGAGGCAGTAAATGGAATAAGAAAAAAATGGGCTGTAAACTTAAATAGCAATGGAATTTTATCCTTTGAAAGCAATAACAACTCTTATAATCTTACCACAACAAGTATAACGGATGGTCAATGGCATCATGTTTCGATTCTAATCAATAGATTAGGTAATTTAAAAACGTATTTAGATGCAGACTTGGTAAGTACCCATCCTGTATCAGATATTTCAGCCTTTTCTGGTAGTAAAATTTGGCTCGGTGCGAGAGGTCAAACAGGTCAAGGAGGAGAAATAGTAGATCGTGAATTTAGTGGATCAATTGATGAATTAAGACTATGGAATACAGTTCGATCTTTTGAACAAATTGAAAGAGATCGTTACTTTGAAGTTGATTTAGATAGCCCAGGTTTAATGCTTTATGCAAGAATGAATGCCCCTATAACCCCAAACTCTTCGGATGGGCCAATATATACCCGTACAATAGGGAACTCTACTGCCGATAATATATCAAAGATTGGTGGGCCAGGTGAAGCAAATTATGATGATATGGGACCAGCAGTTAAACCTGCAAGAAATACCATTAATTTTCAAGTGAGTCATGTGATCAATGGCGATCAAATAATTATGGAGCCGGTAGTCTCTAGCCTGGCTGTAATAGAAGGTCAAGTGTTAGATATTACGGTTGACAGAATGTTTGATGCGTCAGGGAATCAGCAAGCATCACCCATCACTTGGACAGCCTATTATAATAAAAATCAAGTTGATTGGTATATAGACGGAGCCAAAACAGTTTCAGAAGCTGAAATGATTTTTGGAGATGAAAAAACATACACAATTCTTGTTGTGAATTCTGGAGGAACCACTCAAGATTTTAGCTTGTTAAATGTTCCTAGTTGGTTGACGCTAAGTGAATCTAGCGGAGTACTAGCTCCAAATAGTAGTATTGAAATATCGGCAACAGTTGATAGTAATTTGGCTGCAGGTGATTATGAACAAGATTTGTTTTTAAGTACTGAATTTGGCTATGATCAAAAAATTCAATTAAAATTAAATATTTTTTCTGATATTGATTGGACTCTAGATCCAAATGATTTTCAATACAGTATGAATATTATAGGTCAGATAAACATTGATAATGTATTGGCAGAAGACTTAAAAGATAAAGTAGGCGTATTTTATAATGATGAATTAAGGGGTGTGGCTCAAGTTATTTATGACGCGAACTATGGGTATCTTGTTTACCTCACTGTCTATTCAAACACAGCGTCTGGTGAAATTTTAAATTTCAATATTTGGGATTCTTCAGAAGATAAAATCTTAGTAGCAACATTGAACGAAAATATAACAACAGAGTTTGTTTTAAATCAAGTTTTAGGTTCTAATGCTACTCCTGCCACCTTCGAGAATACAGGAGGAATAAGCCAAAGTATTCCCTTAAATCAAGGCTATACTTGGATATCATTTCCTTTAGAAAGCGCTAGTTTTTCAAGTGTAAATGCCACTACTGCAAATTTAGATCTTGAAACAAATGATCTAATTTTAAGCCATTCACCCTCTCTTTTAGAGACGTATTTTAACGATCCTCAAGATGCGAACAATAGCAGTTGGTCAGGAAGTATAAGCTCAAATGGAGGCTTTAGTACAAGCAAAATGTATAAAGTACGATTAGCAAATGCACAAACCTTAGATGTGTCAGGAACTCCCGTAGATATATCTACTTGGACATTCCCAATCCGCGAAAACTGGAACTGGCTTCCTTACGTCATTGGAAAGAGTGCAAGAGTAGCGGAAGCATTGTCTAATTTTAATGCCCAAGTGAATGATGTGATCAAATCTCAAAATGAATTTGCTATTTATGATCAATTTTATGGATGGACAGGAACCCTGTCTTATTTAGAAAAAGGAAAAGGGTACATGCTAAAATCTTCTTCGGAAATGGAAGAATTTAAATATCCTAATTATTTGTCTAGAGGTAAAAGAAAAAAAGCTGTAGTAAGTACTTCTGCTAAAAGTAGCTCAGGCACTCAAAGCGCGTTTAATGGATTCTCACAAAATATGAATGCTGTTATTCAATTACCATACGGTTATACAAATGTATATGCATACAATACCGCAGGAGAATTACATGGACACTCCGTAACCCAGATGGTAAATGATAAAGAGTTATCTTTTATGACCATAGTTGGCGATACAAGTCAAAATCAACTGTTGGTATTTCATATCGGTGATGGAGATACAACCAAGCGTACTTCAAAAACAATTAATTTTGGTGCGGACTCAATTTTAGGAACAACCAGAGATCCCTACATAATTGACCAGGATGATATTGATTTGTCTAACGCTCAATTTCTATTTTATCCTAACCCTAGTAAGGACGGATTTGTGTATTTAGATTTTTCTGCTCAAAATGAGCAAATAACGCAAGTGCGTATTCACAATATGCTAAACCAGTTGTTGCTTGACATGCCAGTTGAAATTAAAAAAGGTCGCAACCTTATAAAGATTCCTGTTAATTTCGCAAACGGAACCTATTTGTTAACTACAACGATAGACAATGAGATACATTATAATAAACTAATTTTAGATGGAAAATAAAAACACACTTATCGTCATTATAATAATGTGTCTTATTTCGCTAAGATTAAGTGCGCAGCCACCATCGTGGCAAGTGAATGAAAATGAATTTGAATATACAATGACAATGGTTGCATTTTTAAATGTAAATGCAACCAAATTATCTGACACAAACGACATGATAGGGGCTTTTGTAGGGAATGAATGTCGGGGGGTTGCAAACTTGATTTATGCAGCATCTACAGACAATTATTTTGCATATTTAACAGTGTTTTCGAATTCAACCTCTGAAAATGTGACCTTTAAAATTTACGATTCTAATAACAACACAATTACAATTGCCGATCAAACGTTCCCATTTGAAATTAACAAACATTATGGGAGTATTGAATCAGATTTTGGTATTTCAAAACCTACGCCAAGGTATTTTAAGAAAAATGTATTGACTTGTGATACCTCTAAGGGAGCCATTATGGTGATGTTTGAACAGGACAATGTGTCTTTAACTTTAGAGAAGGATAACCAAATACTTACCGCTAATACATCTGAAGAGAAGGCTCAATTTGAAAATCTTGAAATGGGTACCTATGTTTTAAAAATTAACGATAGTTTCCAAAAAACAATCACTATTGAACTAGAAAATTAATATATGAAAAAGATAAAACGATCCATAGCTCTTATTTTAATGCTTTCTTTGACTTTCTTATTTTTTAGATGCTCAGTTGATAATACCCAATTGAATATAGATGAGGATGACCCTGATGTGGTAAACCCATGCGATGGATTGACTTTACCAGAATTTGTCGAGGTTTTATAAACTGTATCTTAATAAGAAAAAGTAATAAAAACTAATTTTTTATTTCGAAAATTCTATCTAATTTTTTTATGTAAATAATTTCTGTGTTTAGGAGCAGGTTCTGCCGCTATAAATGTTAAACTTGTTTCGCTTTTAAAATTTCATTCATATGTAAATGATTTTTAAAGTGTATTTAATACGTAATAAGTTGCTATTTTGAATAATATTTCGTCATGTACAGAAACTAATTTAACAATTTTTATATTAATATTTCTTCTGTTATATTCAAGAAACTTTCATCCTTATATTTTGAAAAATCTTCTTTAACATCCCTCTCATCAGAAACTTCACTATCAATAAACCTTTTACAATAGGTGTTTAATTTGAAATTCATGATCTTTTTTTTTCCCCTAAGCATAAGACTCACTAATGAATTTAATGTTTTATGAATACAATAAACCTTCCTATATTTGATTTTTTATAAAGTAATAATGAGGTATTTAGTATTCTGTTTCTTTTTTTGTGTAATTAGTACTTCAGCTCAAACAGTTAGGATCAATGAAGTAGTTTCTTCCAATTCTGTTTATATAGATGAAGATGGGGATACTCCAGACTGGTTAGAGTTGCACAATTACGGATCACAAGATATTTCCATCAATGGATGGTTTCTATCTGATGATGCAAATGATCTTGAAAAGTGGTCATTCCCTAATATTAAACTTTCTCCTGATGCGTATTTTCTTTTATGGGCTTCGTCAAAAGATCGTTCAATGATTAGTTATTCGAGAACCCTCATCAATCAAGGAGATATTTTCAGTTATTTACTTCCAACTTCTGAGCCAAGTTCTAATTGGAAAGCCTTAAATTTTGATGATTCTAATTGGGCTCAAGGTAATTCTGGTTTTGGCTATGCAGATGGAGATGATGCTACAATGATACCCACTGGTTCAAGGTCTGTATATCTCAGGAAGACTTTTACAATTCCCGATGTTACAGCTATTTCTTCATTGATATTGGACATGGATTATGATGATGCTTTTGTTGCTTATATAAATGGTACTGAAGTAGCACGAGCAAATATCAATGGTGTTCCACCCGCTTATGATGCTGGAACAATTACTGATCACGAGGCAAAAATTTATACAGGAGGGACTCCCGAGAGGTTTCTGATTTCTGATTTTAGTACAGTTTTAAATGACGGAGAAAACATATTAACGATTCAAGCACATAATGTAAGTGCTGGTTCTTCCGATTTTACAATCATTCCTTTTTTGTCAGCAGTGTTTTTGACACCGAATGATATAGGTATTGAACCTCCCGCTATTTTGGGGTTTTCAAATAATAATTTTCATACAAATTTTAAAATATCTTCAACGTCAGAAACTCTTTTTTTATCAGATATTTCAGGAACAATCATTGATCAAATTATTGTAGAAAAACTTCCACCAAATACCTCTGTAGGTATTTCTAAAAACTCTCAAGCAGTGGTGAATTTTCTTGAGACGACTCCAGGAAGTGAGAATTCTAGCAATGAATTTTTAGGAGTCGTAGAAAATGAAGTCGTCTTTTCGCAAGAGGGAGGACTCCTAGTCAGCCCCATAAGTTTATCACTTTCTGGGAATAATTCAAATGAAGTTATCCGCTATACTAGAGATGGAAGTACTCCTTTAGAAACGTCTCCAATATATTCGAATCCCATTCAAATTCAAGAGAATACGAGTGTGCGCGCTCAAATATTTTCACAAAATTATTTACCCTCACCAATTAATACTAAATCGTTTATCATAGGGGCTAATCATGATATAGATGTCGTACTATTAACAACGGATTCAAGACATTTTTTTGATCAAGATACCGGTATTTATGTTTTTGGACCTGAGGGAACTTACGATATAAACATTCCTTATTTCGGAGCAAATTTTTGGGAAGATTGGGAGCGACCAATTCATTTTTCTTATCATGAAAACGGAACAGATCGTTTTGCAGAGTTTAATGCTGGTGTGAAAATTTTTGGGGGCTGGAGTAGAGGTCAAAACGGCCAGCGTTCTCTCTCTCTTTTTGCAAGAGGTCAATATGGGGATTCTGAATTCAAGCACCCTTTCTTTGATGCACTCAATTACCGTAAATTTCAATCATTAATACTAAGAAATTCTGGTCAAGATTGGATGCGCTCTTCAATGAAAGATATCACGTTAACAAGTCTAATGCGAGGATCTGGTCAAGATTTTCTTGAACACAATCCTGTAGCAACCTATATAAATGGAACGTATTGGGGAATGTATAATTTACGAGAGAAAATCAATGAGCATTCATTGGCTTCCAAGCACAATATAAATGCAGATGATATTACGTTGCTCACGAATAATGCAGAAGAAATTGAGGGTGATAATGATGAATACAATGAATTAATTAATTTTATAAATACCAACGATTTAACTATTGACTCAAATTTTGAATATGTAGCTCAACAAATAGATTTAAAGGCGTATGCCTTGTATCAAGCTTCAAATATTTTTTTTAGTAACACTGATTGGCCCGGAAATAATATTAAATTTTGGAAACATCCATCAGGAAAATGGCGTTGGATTATGTATGATACAGATTTTGGATTTGCACCCTTTTTCAACACGAATAATTTTAATGATGATACACTAAGCTTTGCTTTGAATCCTAATGGCCCAGGCTGGCCTAATCCACCTTGGTCAACTCTCTTGTTTAGAAAATTAATTTCAAATATTGGATTCAGAAATACGTTTATTAACCGCTATGCAGACGAATTAAATACTCGATTTTTATCTGCAAATGTGATTTCGCATATCGATCAGATTTATACTACGATTCAACCTGAAATAAACGCCCATTATAATCGTTGGAAATCCGACCCCTCTCTTGTTAATTTTGGTAACAATATTACCAACATAGAAGGATGGGTGGGGTACTATATTAATTTGATGAAAAATTTTGCAAATCAAAGACCTGAAATTGCAAAAAATCATATAAAATCTGTATTTAATCTACCAAATTCCCATCCAATAACTATAAAAAACGCAGCTATCTCCAAAGGTTTTGTAGCAGTTAATGAGAATCTAAAAATCCAAGAATTTTCATGGACTGGAGCGTATTTTGAAACAGTCCCTATTCAACTAACAGCCATTCCAGAGGCAGGTTTTGAGTTTTCCCATTGGAGTGGTGATCTTTATTCTAATGATGCAACAATAAATATTAACTTAAGCGGCTCTTTTCAAATAATTCCAAACTTTACTGTTTCTACCAGTGAAAAACCGTTAGTTATCAATGAGATCAATTATAAATCTAGTGATGATTTTAATGCTGATGATTGGGTAGAATTATACAATCCGAATGCGAACGCTAAGGATTTATCTAATTGGCAAATAAAAGATAATAAAGACGAAAACATTTTTATCATACCAGAAGGTACTGTTATTCCGGGTGATGGATATTTAGTATTTGTTAAGGATGCTTCAGACTTTACTTCAGTCTATCCAGAAATAACAAACTACATCGGTGAAATTGGTTTTGGTTTTGGAACTTCTGATGCTGTGAGGTTGTTTAATGCGAATAATGTTCTACAAGATGAAGTTAGCTATACCAATGAATTACCTTGGTCAGATTGTGCAGATCAGACAGGGAATACCCTAGAATTAACGACACCAGATTTAGACAATGCTTTGCCAGAAAGTTGGAGTTGTAATACCCCTAACGGAAGTCCTAATGCTAAAAATACCTCAGGACTTTCTTTTAATGAATTTGTTAAAACTGAAGTGAAAGTATATCCAAACCCTGTTCAAAATGAACTTTATATATCTGGGGTATCGGGTCAGTTTAAAGTTCAGATATATGCTCTTACTGGTCAAGAAGTCCGTAATGATACAAATACCTTCAAGTTAAATGTCCGTAAATTAAAAAGAGGTATGTATTTTCTTAAAATAAGTGAAGGTTCAAAAAATACGTTGTTAAAGTTTATAAAGTATTAATGAAGTCTTCAGAAATAGTTCAATACAGATTTTAAATGATGTTTTAAAAG
>Ga0206682_10002274_pt1 | contig 17707 bp, 6 predicted proteins | sample M240m12015metaG_FD_155444 | JGI IMG/M metagenome (GOLD analysis project Ga0206682, IMG submission 155444) | Ammonia-oxidizing marine archaeal communities from Monterey Bay, California, United States - M2 40m 12015 | ecosystem: Environmental > Aquatic > Marine > Intertidal zone | place: USA...
AGGTCGGCTCGGGATAGGCACGACGGAACCTCAAGGAAGGTTGGCGGTCCTCGACGAGCCTAATGGGCTCGAGGAGTTTCCTCCGAGGGCTATGACAGCGGGTGAGACATACTTTGAGGGACATGGTGTGTTTAAGGCGAGTGGTAATTCTAATGGTAGTACAGCATACAGAACATTTGTGAAAAATGGTAATAGTTCGTGGACTACACTCGTGGGAAATGCACCCGGTAATCCTTATAATTCAGGGACTGGTTATACAGATACGTCTAGATTAACAACAGGGTTAAGTTCCGAAATTCCTATTGCTCCATACATCTTATTAGAACTTCCATACAAAATCAATCTTTCGAAATATGAATGGCAAACCGGTGAGAATACCACCTATCATATAACAGCGGGTATAAGAGAAGTCGAAATATGGGCACAAAATAGTGGTGATACGACATGGAATTTAGTCAACGCATCTTCAACAGTAACACCTACGAGAACATTTGAAGTGTTTAGTCAACCAGTAAATTCAAGTACGTATTATGATAAATATGCATTTATTGCACTCAGAGTAAATGGGAATTCAAATGGGACTATAGGCGAAATCCGTTACTTCGGCACCCGTGAGCAGGGTCAATCCGTCCTCCACGATGGCCAACTGACCCTCACGAAGAACCTCACAGTTCCCCGAATTGGGCCGGCTCTCGACGCGGACGATACACCTAGGCGGGACAGGCTCGTGGTGGAATACAATACCTCGACCAACCCCACCTTCGAGGGGGCTGTGCGGGACACGAGTGGGAGGGGGAATGATGGGGTGTTCTATGGTGGGGCGTCGTATGATGCTACGGAGAAGGCTTTGGTGTTTGATGGAAATCAATATATTCAAGGTGATACGGGTCTCACAGGTAATTTCACCCATAGTATTTCGATGTGGTTTAACGCAAATAATGACGGACAACTGTTTTGGACGGGTATAAATTCTAGCTCGGGTGATCGCTTAAATATATTCTTTTCGGAAGATGGAGGTTTAGGTGGAAATACCACAACACCACAAATTCACTACACGTTTAAGGGTCACGCACATTACGCCGATGTTAATCCAAATGAATGGCACCACTTGGTATGTACATATAGTGGAACCGATTCGTCAAGTCGGAAGATATATATAGATGGTGTACCGGCGGGGTCGGATGATATCACAGATGGTTCGCGACCTTCGAGTGATGCACACGCACTTAATATTCAGACTTCTACTTTTTATCTAAATAAAACGAATTATGGTAATGGTTCACTTGTAGGCAAAATCTCCAACTTCAAACTCTGTGACACGGCCCTCACCGCTGAAGAGGTCAAGACCCTCTACGATATGGGTCGGTGCGACGAGGGCCACCACGTGGTGAACTTCTCGAAGACTCGGGTCGGGATCGGCTTAGGGGATGGGGAGGCTCCGAGGGCGGCTTTGGATGTGCGGACAGACGCGTTTTTTACAGGGGGGCGAACGCCCGCGGACGGTCGCATTTATATTAATGGCCATGATACCAACGTACGAGGATTGGTAGATATTCACCTCGGGCCCAACGGGGCTCGCACATTCGGTAGCCAACTCGGACCGGCACATCGACCTCCTTTGTACGTAACTGGTAATTTTGATGCCAACGCCAATGGGGTTGAATTTAGACATAGTAACCAGTCGCAAGGTATTGGATTTGGGTTCAACACAATTTACGCAACTGGAGGAAGAACGTCCGCTACGTCCGGGGTCCAGGACCTCAGTTTAAAAGCGGGACCTGCTGGTGGTACAGTAAGACTTGATGGTGCTACAGCGATATCGAGTGACGATCGATTAAAAACGAGTGAGGAATACATAATAAACGCCACAGAAACACTTCTCAAACTCAAACCACAATTGTACGATAAACATAAAAAAATTAACGAAACGTGTGAAAACCCCACACGTGAAGCCGGTCTCATCACACAAGACGTGTATTACGATGCACCTGAACTTCGATTTTTGGTGCATGCACGAAACGAAGGCTTGGATGCGACAACACCCGTGAATATACCCATAGAAAACCCATTCGTACACGAAGATCCAACGAAAGACCCAGATTATTCGGGGTGGGGTACAGACGCAGCAAGCCTAAACTACGGGGGTCTTATACCCTATCTCATCAAGTCGAACCAGGAAATATACAACGAACTTCAAAATACAAAGATACAACTCACTACATCTCTCGCATCTCAAAACATCACACCGTTCCAAGGTGATTCCATCAAACTTTGGATCACAGACGAAAATGGTTCTCTCCAAGTGGGTGATAGTGTAATGACTTCTAATATTTCTGGGTATTTCACTAAGGGTGAGCCAACTTTTGCTAATGTTTCTAGCGCATGTGAGTTTACAACCTCTAGAACTCAAACGTATTACTCCAATGTCGCCTCGGTAACAGAATCAAATGTGATCACCACGAGTGAAACGGCTCAAGAGGGGTACACCGAGAATGCCTATTACTCATCAAATACCATTTCATACTACACTGGGAACGTCGTTTCCCACTACTCTAATGTGATGATTTATGATGGTGTAAATGTGTATACGAATGTAAATGTGGGTGAGTATGCAAATCTTACAACCAACAGCCAAAGCAATTACGTAGCTGTTACGGAAAGCAATACATCTTCTATTGAAATTGAGGGATACACCCCAGTTCTTTCATACTCTAACATTAATTCAGATGAATATGATTCAAATCTTCATACCGATTATATTAAGGTAATATCTCATTACTCAAACGTCACAGTTGTAGAAAATGTGGAATACTCTAATATTGATGTAGCCACATACAGTAATTTGGAAACAAATGTGTTAATTACACCTGGGTATACTTATTTCTCGAACGTCATCATAAGTGAAGAATCTAATGTTGTATCTCATTCAAATATTCGTGTTCAAGAGTACGCCACTCTTACACCAACAGAGCGTTCTAATTACACTGTTCATGCAGTAGATGAAGTTAGATCAAATTTACAAACACACTACACTCCATACACAATTACGATACCCAATGAACTTAGGTATCTCGATGGATCGGGTACCCTCACAGACCAAGCGAATGCTACTTATATTGCCACACAAGTCAACTGTGTGTTGTAATCATGTGATGTCGTACATGAAAAAAAACAAACTTTACAAACTGAACAGAGTTTCTAAAGTTCGTCGTCCCCCATTTAAAAAAACCTCCTCTTATAATAAATGCCTATCGCATCACCGATCGGGTTTCTTGATGTCGTCAACGCAACCCTTCGGGCGTCACAGGTTGAGACTACAAGTAGGTTGACTGTGGCGAACACTGCGGCAACTAAGAATTTTTCAGTGGGTGACCGATTTCATATAGATAAAGACTCAGTAGATCCAGTAAGTGTCACAGGAAATGTGGTCGCTTCAGGAATCAAAATTTCCAATCTCACTATCAGTCCAACCTTCGATTTAGCCGCCGTTTCTAACGTGGGGAACACAACCTCCAATACCCTCCAATTTGCCAATGCTACCACATCTTTCGTGGCCTCCTCAAACGTCGAGATTGGTGGGAATATCACACTCACCTCGAACGCCCAGGTGAAGGTAGGCTCCAATGTTCTCGCGGAATACACGGGACCTCATGGGAGGGAGCCAAAGGAGATGCCTCTCAAGAAGTTTCCCGAGATTAACTTTCGTTCGGAAAATGTCCGTAGGATTTCTACTTCTAATACGTACATTCAAGCTGGTTATGAAGCAATAGCTAGTAGTCATGTCGGTGAATCTGATATACTAGGACATGAGGTTTGGAGACTGTTTGATGGTAGTCCAGCGGTACCGAACGTGACAGCGGTCCAACAGGTTGGTGAAGGATGGATGTCTAAGTCACCTACTTATACATCTGCAACTGGATTACCTACTTCTAATTCACCGACACGATTCACAGGTGATCAAGGATCGTGGGTTGAAATCGTTATGCCTAAGAAGATTCAATTACATAAATTTAGTATTAAACCGGGTATAGACTTTGCCATCCCATCGGCCCCCCACATGGCCAGATTTCCAAAGATTTTGGCTATTCATGCATACGATGGTTCTTCGTGGACACGGTTAGGTGAATTCACCACTCAACAACTTACGGATGGTGATTTCAGTAATCAATCTTTTGATATTACGTCACCAACCAGTTATTACAATAAATTCGTTTTGGTAGTCAAACAAACGTGGTCACCGACAGGTTTGACCAATGGCAGCACTGATGTAACAATGTTTGATGATTGGGAACTTTATGGTAAAGAAGAGTCCGCACCACCCGGTGACCTTTCCCTAGACACAACCCTAAAGTCTACGTTCAATTCCGTTCGGTCGAACAATTACGTGATGTATTTCGATGGGGATGGGTTCATACCTGGTAATAACACCTCAAATAACCTTGTGGAGAACTCGAATAAATCTGTGATCCACCACAACGCCACCTACGATACCACCGAGAAATACTGGACTTTGGATGGGTCTACAGAGAGTAACGTGACCACGGGTTCCCTTGGCTTTGAGGGTGATGTGCCACACACAGTCTCCACTTGGATCAACGCCTCGAATCTGGACGCCAATGCGACGACTCAACAGCTCTTCAGTATAGGGTCGGGGTACTCCGAGGAGATCGTTCGGGTTGATGATACCCAAATCGCCGCGAATACATGGCACAACGTGACATATGCGTATCAGGGATTGGGTGGTTCCAAGGTGACATACGTGGATGGACGGAAGGTGACGGAAGAGAATGTCATGGATACATTTGCGGCATATCCAACGGGTGACAGCACAGAATTGGGAGGTGGACCCGCGTTAAAGGGTTTCAAAGAAGAAATTGGTTCTGGTGGCTACAAAACTCACGCGAGTTCTACTTTTAATGGATATAGGGTATGGAGAATATTTGATAATAATAATCCAACTGGTACGGGTAATGAAGGTGCAGGTGCGGGGTGGGCATCTGATATTTCTGTATCTCGCCCCGGGTACACCCAAACGGGTGTTCTAGCGAGCGTTCAGAGGAATCCAACACATCACACGGGTTCGGTACAGGGTGAGTGGGTCTCGATCGAAATGCCACACAATCTCGTACTCAGCTCAATAGATATTGAATCTCGTGCAGAAAGTACATATGCTGTCAGTGGATTTAATTATACTGGTTTTCCCAAAAATGTATACCTATACGGATCAAAGGATAATTCCACTTGGACACTTTTGAAGAATTTCACAACTGTTAGTCAACATCAAGGTAATAAACACAATGAGGTAATAAACTTGACTGAAAGTTATAATCATTTTGCCTTAGTTATTAACAGTGTTTGGGCGACAACTGGTGGTGTCGCAATTCATTGGGCTTCAATAGGTCAACTCAGATTCTACGGCCACAAGGAAGGCGACCTGACCCGATTCCCCGAGCCGACGCGGGTCCTCAAGTATCCACACATTGCGATGACTGGTCCGGGTCAGAGGGGGTATGTGGCGACGGCGAGTAGCAATTATTCAACTTCAAGTAACCCCGCGTGGTACGGATTCACAGAGGATAATGCGAATAAATGGGCATCTCTGGCCAGTACTTATAGTACTAGTGGTGCATTTTTACAATCATCAAATAGGAATTTAGGTACCATGAATGGTGGTTCGGGTACAGTAAATGGTGAATGGTTAATGATTGAGATGCCTCATAAACTTAAATTACAATCTACAACGATTATATCTCCAGATAATGGTAACGAAGTACCTGATAAGTTTATAATTTATGGTTCTAATGATTTAACTGGTGCATGGTCGATAGTTGATAATACCTATGAGACAACGGAGGCAAATATAGGAACTGGTGCATCTGGTAAAACATGGACAGTTTCTACAGCATCTGGATCAAACTCGTACAGATATTTTGGTTTTGTTACTACAAATACTAACGGTGGTGGTGGTTTGGTCGCCATAGATAATTGGGAACTCTACGGCACCCAAGAAGATACCGGTACCCCTGCCATAGTGGGTGGTCCCTTCGCGGGTAAGGTGGCGAACTTTAGGGTCTATGACCAGTACTTGGGTGACGAGCGGATCCAAGAGATTTACGATGCGCAAAAGGATGAATTCGGGCACAAGAAATCCTCGATGACCTTCTACAAGGGTCGCGTAGGTGTGGGCACGACTGAACCCGAAGGCGCTTTGACGGTCATGGATGAACCCAACACATTGGAAAAGTTCCCTGCTAGGGGTTTAGAGGCTAATGACTCCTACGTTGAGGGACAAGGGTATTTCAAAATATCAAACTCTGTCAGGGGTGGAGATTCAAATACCGGTATCGCTGACGCTTCTGGGAATAATGAATATATGAGATCCCCTCGACCAGGTGATAATGGCTATCTTGCATTCTCAGAGGATAACTCGAATGATACAAGTATACTTGTTAATACTCAATTCCCAAGAGGTTGGTCCACAGGCAACGCCCGGTCTGGCAATGACAATGGACCCATAAATTCAGAATTTCTAAAAAGAAAAAGATTTGTATCTGCACCGGGATACAATACACGTCTAGCAGACAATGTAGATTTTGGCGCATGGCTTAAAATTGAAACCCCAGAGAGTATACTTTTAAAGAAAGCTAGTATTGAAGCATCTACAGAATGGGAAAAAGTTGGTAATGATTTACGCGGAGAAGTCAGCCACGCGAGAATGGGAGAAGCAGTCGGAGTTAATGGTGACGGAACTAGAATTGCTATATCATCCGCTCAATGGGATGCGAGTGGCTCAGTTTCGTTGCCTTACGGGAAAGTTGAAGTGTATGAATATGATGGATTTGGATGGGTACTGTTAGGTAACGCAATTACAAGCACCGCAAGTGACTATAGAGGGTCTTCTGGTGTTGCATTAAATGATGCTGGTAATATATTAATTATTGGTAGCCCACTGAACGATGATGGGGGGTCAAACGCTGGTAAAGTTGAAATATTCCAGTTAATTGAATCGGGTAGTACGGGAACTAGATCATGGACTGCAATGGGTCAATCATTCACCGGATCCGCGGCGAATGATCAGTTTGGTGATTCAGTTGCTATTTCGACAGATGGTTATCTAATCGCCTTCGGTGCATCTGGAGTAAGTAATGGTGGAACTGCTGATACAGGTGCAGTTTATGTATATGAAATGGATAAAGATGCCTCTCCAGCATTGTGGGTTCAAAGAGGTAGTACCATGTATGGCGACGCAGCGAGTGGTTTTATAGGAGGACAAGGGAATAATCTAGATATGTCTCCGGATGGTAAATATATAATTGCCGGGGGGAGGTTCCCCGTAAGTACGAACGGTAAAGTAATGATTTGGGAATGGAATGGTAGCAGCGCTTATGTTCAAAAGGGATCAACCATAAATGGAACTGGTTCGGATCGTTTAGGTTCTTCAACAGCTATTTCGAATGACGGGAATACTCTCGCAATCGGTGAATCTCTGAATGATGAGATGGGTGTTGATTCTGGTGCGATTCACATTTATACCTGGAACAGTGGTTCGAGTGACTACGTCCGTTTTCAAACTTTACACCAACCAAGCGCCGGTGACGACCAAGCTGACGATCGTCTTCATAATCTGGCCATGAGTGGTGATGGCAAAAGACTCGTCGTGGGTGCGTTTCGTTACCCCGGTGCAGATGAAGCCGCACAGGGGAGGTTATATACATATGAATATGATGGGGTCACATGGAAACGCCGAGATCCATACGAATTTTACGGTATGATAGGAGAACCAGATTTTCACCAAAGTAGTGGCATCCAGGTGGAGGCATCGCTCAGCGCTGGTGGTAGTAAAGATGTATATGGTAATCAAAATATAGCAATCACCAGGGATGGGTCTACAGTAGTTTATGGTATGCGTGCCACGACACCACAATCTGATACTAGTCTGGTAAAATCGGGTTTAGTTCAAGTATTCCAAATAACATCAAACATCAAGGGTATTTGGGGAAGTAACGATGATCGCAATTGGACTAAAATTGTGGGTTCAAAAACGTTTAGATGGGATGATATGATTGAATATAATAATTTGAGTAACAGTACATCTTATAAGTATCATGCGATAATTGGAGATGCCTACACTAAACTTAAACATGTAAATCTCTATGGTATCCAAAATAAGGGTCAATCTACACTTCACGATGGTGAACTCATTCTCACGAAGAATCTTAAAGTACCCCGTATTGGTGGATCTCATACTATAGATAAAACCCCACGTCGAGATGAATTACTAGTTGAATATGATACATCCACAAATCCTATGATAAGTAGTAGAGTTAGGGATACATCTGGGAATGAACATCATGGTCACTTTATAGGAGGACTTTATGATTCAGATGCAAAATGTTTAACTATGAACGTTGGTGAAACTCGTTTGGGAGGTAACGCAACTGGAAGGCTTGATGGTGGCACGGTCGAGCGTATTATGTCTAGAATTATTCATAGTGGTGGTCGACCAAATCTAACAGCATCTATATGGATTAACCCAAAAGCTATTGACGCTGGTTCCAATGCAATTTTTCAATTAGGAAACAACGGGAGTCAAAATTCAATTGGTTACAGGATAGATCGGCGCTCGTCTGATGGTCTATTCAGACACCGTCTGTTCGTGTGGGGTGGGATGGCTATGTATAGAAACTCTCAGGTGCGTTGTCATGAATGGATGCACGTCGTAGTAGTTCATCACGCTAGAAGAGCTCAACAGACTTCACCAGATTTGGGATGCTGGGATTTGTATGTGGATGGAGAATTTATATCGAGTGGTGGTGACGGTGGCGGTGGTGGAACTGCTGGTGGGAACAGTAATCTTAATTTATCCCCAAATCCTATACTTTGTATAGGTGCGCAAATCACAGCAGCTACTGAGGATGTCACAGCCAGTACCGCTTTCCACGGTTCTTTATCAAACTTTAAATTGTATAACTGTGCCCTCGATGCACAAGATGCTAAAACTCTTTATGAAATGGGGCGTCTCAACGAAGGTAGTGATACTGTGAGTATGTCTAGAACGCGGGTTGGTGTAGGTATAGGCGACGGACAGGTACCCACTACGGGTTTAGATGTGCGATCAGGTTTACGCATACCAACACAACTCACCGAATCCGGTGGATACTTTACAGGTAAAATGAGGTTTAATACATCGACTCAAAAATTACAAATTCATAATGGAAGAATGTGGTTAAATTTCGGTAACAATTCCGCATCTGGTGGTAATAGTGTATATACATTAGCTCCCTCCAATCGTGGTGGTACGTTGCGATTCGACATGGAAGGTGGCCGTAAATATCAAATTCACGCGTTTACGAGCAGTGGTACATTCACAGCTAACGGTGATCTCAGTGATGTTGATGTACTAATAGTTGCTGGTGGTGGTGGTGGTGGTACAGATAACGCGGGTGGTGGTGGCGCGGGTGGTTTAATTCTTAGACCGAGTTTACAAATTGCTAATGGTACACATTCGATTGTAGTTGGTACAGGTGGCTCCGGTGCACCGGCCGGTAGCGGAGGCCAGACGGTCGCCGCCGGACAGGGTAATAATTCATCTGCTTTTGGACTCACTGCTATAGGGGGTGGTAGAGGATTGAACGGTGATTCTACCCCCACAGAAGATAACGATGGTGGTTCAGGTGGTGGTGCAGATGCTGAACGAAGTAGTACAACTAGGGGTGAGGCGGAGCAGAGATCTCAGAGTGGTGAGTCGGGGCAATATGGTCATGGTAACCACGGTGGCGCCCGAAACAATGGTGGTGGTGGTGGTGGTGGTGGTGCCGGTGAACCTGGTATGGTTGGGTCTGGTCTAACTTCGGGTGTCGGTGGTCAAGGTGGAAATGGTCTCTTCCAGGTTGTAGATCCACCGAATTACCCAGGTATTTGGAATTTTGCAGATATGTTTGGTACTGCTTATGGACATGCAGCAGATGGGGAATACTGGTTCGCCGGTGGCGGTGGTGGTGGAAACCAGAATGACGTCACCAACGATGTCGCCGGTGGACTCGGTGGTGGTGGTGCCGGTAGAGGTAGCGATAGCAACTCATCGAACGCTACAGACACCCAAGGTGGTGGTGGTGGTGGTGCAACTTACAACGGCGCGACAACGGACCGCAAGGGCGGAGACGGTGGAAATGGTATCGTGTTGATAAGATATCCATTATAAAAATCTACTATACTTATAACAATGCCCCAGTGTACTGAACTAGAAGATAACACAAACAGGGTACTGAGAGTTATAGAATGTGATTCTGCACTCTGGTGTAACGAAAAACTTGGTGGAAATTGGGTATTAAATACAACCAATAAACGTATCGGTAATGATTGGATTTATTATCCAGATACTAATGAATTCAGTCCTCCACAACCATATTCTTCATGGACTTTGAATACAGAAACATATAACTGGGAACCACCTACACCTAGGCCAACAATTGGGGGTCCTCATACATGGCTTGAAAATCAACAAGAATGGGTACAGAAAACTTTGATTCAAAACATGAATTCACATGGTAAATTATTGATCACCAACGAAAATGGGCCAATTCAAGTCGGGGACAGTATAACCACTTCCAGTATAACAGGGTATCACACAAAAGGTGAACCTACGGTTATGATAAGTAATGAAGCATGTGATTTTTCGCAGTCTTTGACTGACACGTATACATATTATTCTAATATCACGAGTTTTACTCAGACTAACGTATATTCTAATGTCACAGTGAGTGAATACTCTAATCTTCTAGAAGATGATCAAACCAATTACATAGAATGTAGCTATTACTCATCGAATAGTATTGGATATTATTCAAATCTCATGGTGTATGATGGTATCGATGTATTTTCCAATATCACATCAAATGTATATAACGCCATGACCCCGGAACAACAGGGGGGATTTACACCCATAGTAGAATATTCTAATGTTTACGAAACGGATAGTCCCCACCACTATATCAAGGTGATAACACACTATTCAAATCTCACAGTGTCAAATAATGTCACCTATTCAAATATAGATCAATACAATTATGATGATCTAATCAAGATAAAACCATCTTATACCGAATTTAGAAAATACACATTCGATAACACTGGATATTCTAAGATTTCTGTTGGAGAATACGCCTCTCTTTCATTGGACCAACGCGAAGGATACACACCTGTGGTAATTCCCGAAAGTGTTGTATCAAACTTGCAACCATATTATACACAACAAACAAAACCCGTTATACGTGAACTTAAGTACATAGATGCTTCAGGTAATCATGTAAATCAATCAAATAGCGTCCACATAGTGTGTCAAATTAAGTGCACCAACTAGATTATACCCTTCTTACAAATTGTGTCCCAAGTTGTAAGAAAAATAACCTCCCCTTATATTAAATGTCGTTCGAACCACCAGCAGGCATTCTGGACATTGGGAATGCCACACTTCGGGTGGGAAAACTTGAAGTCGCTGAAACCTCAGGTCTGAACCAGGGTCTCTTGAATATCGTAAAGAACAACATACTCATAAATGAAAATATCGAATATCCCAGCTCTAATACATGGGGTATCAAGCTCCCTACAACTTGGGTCGCTGAATTTGATGTTAAGGGTCATTCTACCACTAAATATGTAGAATTCAATTTTTACAATGAAGATAAAACTTCAAACGCTTTAGGATACCTTCTAAACTTTAAGGATACAACTTTGTCTTTGATGTACGATACAAGTTTATCCCAAGATCAAAATATTCTCGCCACAGCCACGATCCCTACTATCGTCGGTGCTTTCAGAAAAGTCAATATCTTCTTTGAAAGGGGTGTGATCTCCGTCTCCATAGATGGAACTCGGTACCTGTACCACAAGGAAACGGATGGTTTCAACCAAGGTCTTGGTGTTGCCTCACGTGTCGTGAGTACAACCGGCTCAGCTTTCGTGAATCTCTTCATAGAACAGAATGCCGGTGACTCAGCCTTCAAAAATCTTAGAATCGTTAACGGACGATTCATATCCGATAAAACGAGTAACATCGCGTTCATAGGTGGTAACCTAGGCGTGGGTGTGAACTCCCCCCAAGAAACCCTCGATATCCGCGGGAACATGCACTTCAATAGGGTCTCCAACGTCTCGCAAATCAAGGTGGACTCCAACGTGGTCACCGAATACACGGGACCCCACGATCGACCTCTGCGGAAGTACCCAGAGGTGGCTATGACGGCGAATGATAATTCGAGTACGAGTGGATATGTGGCGAGTATAAGTTCTGGAAGTACTACTTATGATGCATGGAAGTGTTTCAATGGAACCATTGGGGGTGATGATTGGGACAATTGGTTATCTGATGGTAATTACGATACATCTGACGGCGACGCAATAGAATCGGGTGCAAACGAGGCGGCTACAACAACTGTAAGTGGTACGACGGTTAGGGGTGAATGGGTACAACTTAAATTACCCAAACAAATCTGTCTTAAAGATCTAGCGTTGGCGCCAATGATGTATGGTGGTACACAGTATGCAACGGGTCGTACACCAACTAAAGGTGTAATTGTGGGTAGTATAGATGGAACCAATTGGGAACTTGTACATTCTTTCACAGCTGCGGGACTTCAATCGTTCCCTCAAAACTACTATGCCAGTAGCATAGGAGCTTTCAATTCAAGTAAATATTACGATTATTTTAGACTAATCATCGAAGAAGTTACAGGTGGAACAAACGGTAATAGGGTTGCGTTGGGTGAAGTATGTTTCTACGGCCACGAAGAAGGCAGTGGCTCCCTAGACACCACCCTAAAGACCGTGTACAACGTGCCGGCGACCACGGGGACCCAGTTGGACGTATACTATGATGCGAAGGAGACCTCGAGTTACTCGGGATCGGGGACGACGGTGAATGATCTGGCCGGAACACAACAGAATGGAACATTCAACGGTGGGTTTGACTCTACGTATAAGGCGTTCACATTTAACGGGACTTCTCAAAATATGACCACCACTTTAGCTAATTCGGGAACACCGAGTGCGTATGCTCATACATTCGCATTTTGGACCAAACCGATATCAAATCTCGCCAATCACATCCAACAAGCGTTTTTACAATTAGGAACACATAGTGCTAATAGCTGTAGTGCTCTAAGACTAGAAGAATCCACTGGACTTTTTAGATGGTTTTTTCATAGTAATGATATAGTTTATTCAGCCGATCATATAAAAATTGGTGAATGGAATCATATAGTAGCCGCATATGACGGTGGTAGTGAACTAACTAGTAGAAGAATATGGGTAAATGATAAAGAAATTCATCATACAACAACATCGGGTACGATAGGTGCTTTAAGTCTTTCAGCAAACGCACTTTTAGCTATAGGTTCTCAAGATGGTGGATCCAATTGGAACAATGGCTTAAACGGTTCCATCGCGAACTTCCGTCTCTTCTCCAAGGCCCTGAACGCCGACCAGGTTAGGGAACTCTACGACTACCAAAAAGACTATTTCTTGGGGTCCAAGTCCCAAGTGACCCTGTACAAGGGACACTTGGGCGTGGGGGTCACCGAACCCTCGGGCCAATTGGAACTCGCGGGAGATGAGCGGATTCAAGAGTATCCTCCTAGGGCATTCGATGGTGGAGCCAGCCAGCAAATTGGACCTAACGAAGTTTATATAGAAGGTCATGGTCATTTTAAAGCGTGGTCTACCGGTAATTATGGTGGGGATTACGAAGCGGGTGGTGCGTTTACTAAGACTTCAGGTGTGGGTACAGTGAACTTCGATCGTTGGGTATCTCCCGATAATATTTGGACTGCGGGAACAAGTGCTTCATCTCCAGGTACTGGTTTACCTAATACGGGTGCCCCAACATTCGCTGGATACAAAGGAGCTCACCTTATTTTAGAATTACCGTACGCAATTAATTTAAAGAGTTTTACAATCGGAGCATCGGGAGAAACTCAATCCAACTACGATACACATGTAGCACAAACACCTTCGGTATTTGTCATCATAGCTTCAAATGATGGAAATAATTGGGATACTATATTTAGTCACACTGCTACCGATGGGGTAGCCACTGATTATATTGATACTGTGTTTAGTGTTAACGTCACGAAAGCGTATAGTCAATATGGATATGTCGCATTAAAAAATGGAAACACTAATGGATTCTTTCATGTAACTGTAGGCGAATGGCGTCTCTTCGGCACCCCCGGTCCCACGACCCTCGATAAGGGTTCGTTGTCGTTAGGAAGGTCCCTCGATGTTCCCCGCGTTTCGCGGTACGACGCGGATACGGAAACCCCTAGACCGGAGAAGTTGGTGGTGGATTTCGATACCACCGTCAATTCCTCACCCACAGATATCTCGGGGCAGGGGAATCATGGGACCCTAATTGGGGCGACGTACTCCGCACCGGATAAAGCATTTGATTTTAGTGCGACGAATAATGTTATATACGCCCCCTCTTTGAGTCCTACAATGACTGGTGATATAATTGTTTCTATGTCATGTTGGTTTAAATTAGATAATTCGGCGACAAGACAAACAATCATGTGGATTGGTAGTGATGCGTCCGATGCAGATTTCATAGATATTCGGGTAAAAGGCGGTCATATAGGACTAAGTATGGGATATGACCCCGACACGAACATGTTAGGTATTAAAACTGGGTCAATATTAGAATCTAATAGATGGTATCACGTCGTCGGTGTAAAATCGGGAACAGGTGCAATTAATTCAACTACTACAAATACTATGCTCCAACTGTATTTAGATGGTGTAAAATTGAATACTGTAGATGGTGGAAGAACTGAAACCGCTGGTTTAAACATACCCACCGATCATAACTTTCTTGTCGTCGGGGCAGGTAATGAAACTGGAAGTGTTCTTCCAATGGCGGGTCAAGTTTCAAATCCCAAAATCTACAACGTCGCCCTCGAACCCTCGGAGGTCCAAAAGTTGTACCGATTGGGCCGAACCGGGCGGTCCATGGTCATCAGCGACACAGCCGTCGGTATCGGGAAAATCCCTGAAGCACAGTTGGATGTGAGGGGGGTGGCACAATTTGGATCTATATATGCACCAGGAACAATCATTCAGGTCAGGACAAATTCGGACACCAACACCTCCACGGGATACACGACGTTGAATTATGCTACTACCGTTGCTGCGGGGTCGGGTAATATACCCATCGCCCGGGCGACGGGGTTAAAAGCAAGTATAACACCCCGTAGCAAAAAAAGTAGAATATATGCGGATTTCCATGTGTTAGTGTATTTCCCCTCCATGACGAATATAACCGGTGCTAGAATACAATGTTGGAGAAAGATAGGAAGCACCTATGAGAGGATATATGGCGCTCCAGGTGGACACGATCTACATCATTACGATAATCATACGGGGAGTCTGCATACATACACTCGGGTATCATTCGTAGATAATTCACCTAATACATTACAAGAATGTGAGTATGAATTACGCGCGATGCTTTATGGTGCAGCTAATGCTGGGAGCCTTCAGCTAGGTAACGGCGGAAACCAACCAGCTAACTGTATATTAATGGAAATTGGTGGTGAATAAAAATATAAAGTACTTTTAAATGTTCGACCAAGGTCCAATGCTCATCGACGCATTACAAGCTTTGTACCCATCTAGACCGTGGACTGTACGTAATAACGTATACGAAGGCATTGTATGGGACGATGATGATACGATATCTAGACCGACAAAAGAACGGGTCGAGGCAAAACTCAAAGAAATGATTGATGCTTACGACCCTGCATTAAATTTTCTTAGAAGGCAGAGAAATTCAAAACTACAGTCCACAGATTTTCTGATGGTACCAGACTTCCCCTATCCATCAGAAGATATACGTGAAGCATGGAAAACGTATCGTACAGCACTCAGAAACATTACAGCTACGACCACACCATCTTTAGATGAAGATGGTCAATTGGTAGTCACGTGGCCCACACCCCCCATTTGGCCCGCGAATGTGGTCTAAGTTCCAATCGACGCAGTCGATTGTCCCTCCCGTTCTCCCACGAATCTCTCAGATTCGTCGAAGTATGGTATCTAACCAGTGAAGTTCTATGAACTTCCCAGCTTAAAAATAAACTCTCACTATATTATAAAATGTCTGGTGGTATTGCCCAACTCGTAGCCGTCGGAGCCCAGGATGTGCACCTCGTCGGTCAGCCCGAGGTGTCTTTCTTCAGGTCCACCTACAAACGTCACACTAATTTTTCCCAAACTGTCGAGCGTCAAGTCATTCAAGGCAACGTCTCCAACAACGGTATGTCCACCGTCCGCTTCGAGCGCAAGGGTGACATGCTCAACTATGTCTACCTCGTTCCCAACACAGGTACCGCGACGGTTGCCGTTGCTGACTGGAGGACTGTAATTTCCAAGGTTGAATTACTAATTGGTGGTCAACTTGTGGATGAACAGGATTCTACCTACTCTACCCTCATCGCTCCCACCCTCTCCGCGACCTCCTCCTCCAAGTCGGTTGCCGGTGATCTCTATGGTGGCTCTACCAACGAGCGCTTCTACCCTCTCAGGTTTGCTTTCTGTGAGAACTGGCAGACCGCCCTTCCTCTCATTGCTCTCCAGTACCACGATGTGGAGCTTCGCATCACTTGGGGTGCCGCCGCCGCTGATTCCAGCAAGAAGTGGGACATCTACGCGAACTACGCCTACCTCGATACCCAGGAGCGCGAAGTCTTCGCTTCCCAGCCCCAAAATATGCTGATCACCCAAACTCAGAAGGCGATCTCTTCGGGCTCCAAGATCCAAGAGCTCAATTTCAACCACCCAGTCAAGTACCTTGCCTCGGCGGACAGCTCTGCTCTCGCGATCCTCAACGATGATAACAAGCTCAAGCTCCAAATTAACGGTACCGATGTTTCCGACTTCAAGTTTGCGAACCCCAACTACACATCGGTTCCTCTCTACTACCACACCTCCCACGGTAACTCTACCCCCGGTGACAAGCTCTTCACGTACCCCTTCTGCCTCGAGACTGGTAAGCTGCAGCCCACCGGTACCCTCAACTTTTCCCGACTTGACTCGGCTCGCATCGTGAATGATAAGCGGTCGGTCGGCAAGGATATTTATGCCGTAAATTACAATGTTCTCCGCATCGAGAATGGCATGGGAGGCCTTTTATATTCTAACTAAATAGTAAATGTGGGACCTTATTTTCCTACTCGCCATCGTTTTTGTATTGACGTACGATCCTAAATCCAGGACACTCGAAACGTTTATCGGTCAACCCAAGACACCGTCGACCAGTAAATCTTGTGAAAATACGCATTACGAAGCCGTCCAGTTTGCACAGACACCATATGAATGTTCACCCCAAGGTAGGACTAAGATGGGTGTAATTACTTAAAAAGAAAAAGGGATAGACAAGTATATGATTCCCCTTAATCACGAAAATGTTATGATGATCGCCACAGCAGTATGTGTTGTAGGTGTTATTTTCCTACTTCGCGAGCTTCATAAGACTCGTGAGGAACTCTATGAGCTTCGAGATTTCTCAGAGGATGTCATGGAAAAGCTCAATTCCATCGATGGAGACGGGGATGATGACAATTTGTCGGAAATGACCCCAGAAGAGGAAAAATTGATTGAATAAACATATCCGCATATTATAACTTGCGAATGAGCAATGAAAAAGTACAAGGCG
>Ga0206682_10002279_pt1 | contig 17701 bp, 7 predicted proteins | sample M240m12015metaG_FD_155444 | JGI IMG/M metagenome (GOLD analysis project Ga0206682, IMG submission 155444) | Ammonia-oxidizing marine archaeal communities from Monterey Bay, California, United States - M2 40m 12015 | ecosystem: Environmental > Aquatic > Marine > Intertidal zone | place: USA...
CGCGTCACCTTGTGCGTCTTGGCGTCCACGAACGCGAACACGTCGTCGCGGTTGCCGACCGCGACCTGCGCGCCGTCGGGGCTCCACGCCACGTTGATGTTTTCGTCGGTGAGCGCGACCGTCGCCACCGCGCGCCCGCCCGCGCGGACGTCCCAGAAACGGAGGGTCTTGTCCGCGGAGACCGTCGCTAGGCGGTCGGGCGAGCTCGGGTCCCAGCTCACCTGGTCCACGGAGTCGCTGTGTCCCTTGAGCTCCACGTCGCGACCGGAATGCGAGCCGTGCTCCACATCGTACACCCTCGCCGTCTGATCCACGCTGCCGCTCGCCAGCTTCCGGCCGGTGCAGTTCCACGCCACGCTGTGCACGCGCCGCCTGTGCCCGGTGAGCTCGCGCGTCACGAAGTTCGCGAACGGCGCCATCGGCGCGTGTGCCGGGTCGCGCGCGCGACTGTGGAAAGCGCCACGACGAACGTTCGGGCTTTTCTCGTCGGACACCAATGGACGTCTCTGAACGTCCCGCGAGGTTTTATGAGCTCGTCTCTCGCGCCGCTTTCGCGAGGCGCGCGAGGGAACGGCCAGAGACGACGAACGCGCGAAGGTTGGTTTTCTCTACGGCGCTTCTCTGTTTCAACAAACGAAACGCACGCGCGGGTTCCGCCACGCGCACCCCCCGGGATCCCGGCTGTGTACCGCGGTACGGCGCGCGTAGCCCGCGCGCGCGCGCGCCTCACTTCATGCCCATGTCGCGCTTGAGCTTCTCGAGCATCTCGTCCACCGACTCGCGCTTGGGCGGCGGCGCCTTCGAGCGCGCCGTGGCCGAAGAAGCGCTCGAGCTCGCGGTCCTGGACGACGACGAGGCGTACGACGCGCTCGCCGTCCCGTCCTTCCTACGCGCGCTTCCCGAGGAGGAGGAGGACGTCGTTCGCCTCTCGGCTCCGAACGGGTCCGTCGACGTCGTCGTCGCCTCGGGCGCGCTCTCCTCGAGGAAGTCCACCAGCTCCTCGCCGAGCGCCTCGAGCTCCTCCCACAGCGTCCGCGGGCGCCCGGGGTCGGGGCGCTTCTTCTCGAACGCCTCGAATTCCTTCTCCATGTCCGACCAGAAATCGGAGAAGCCATAGAACGGCTCGTCCTCCTCCCGCGTGCCCCGCGACGACGACGACGATCGCCTCCGGGCGCCTCCGGGCGACCGCTCTCGACTCGTCTCTCTCGACCTCCCTTTGTTTTCCGTGTTTCCGAACCCCCCGAACCCGCCGAACCCGCCGCCTCGCAGCGCGTCGTACCGCCTCCTCGAGTCCTCGTCCGACAAGGTCTGGTACGCCTGCTTGACCTCGTTGAAGCGCTCCGCCGCGTCCGGCGCTTTGTTCACGTCGGGGTGGAACTTGAGCGCGGCTTTCTTGTACGCCGCCTTGATCTCCTTCTTCGTCGCCGTTGGTGGGACGTTCAGGAGCGCGTACAGGTCCCCGCCGCCCGCGCCGCCGGGTCCCGCGCGCGCCACGACGGCGCCGCGTCCGGCGGGCGCGGCGGGGACGAAACCGGCGCCGCGGTGCGGCCGGAGCGACCGCGCGCTCGGCCGCGCGGAGGCGGACGCGTGGACGCGGGCGTTCGCTCCGGCGTCGCGTGACGACGACGGGAGCGTGCGCGGCGCGGTCCACGCCGCCGCGCGCGCGCCTTGCGTCGCGGCGAACATCGCGCGACCCTCGCGATGCTAGCGGCGACCGCGTGAGGTGTCGATCGCGGCGCGGCGCTGCGGTTGGCCCGTATTTGTCGTCATCGGCAGCGACGGTAAGGCGCTATCAGCAGGTGGCGCGCGGTTTCGCTCCGAGAAATCAGTTCACACTGCGAACGTCAGTTCCCGGCAAAATTTTCGCGCGAAGACGCGTCACGACGTCCACGAACCTCTCATCGTTCGAACGTTCGAAGAGACGCGTCCTTCCTTCTACCCCGCCCACTACATCGGCGCCCGCTCGCCTTCGCGCAGGCCAGCTCAGCGACGGCGTCCACGATGTCACTCGCGCGCTGCGGCGCCGCGCGCGCCACGGCGCAGACGCCGCGCCTCGGTGTCGTCTCGCGTCGCACGCGAAACGCGTCCGTCTCTGGGATGCCCTTCTCGAAAAGGCCAGGAAGAGCCGTCTCCCTTCCCCGCCCCGCTCGGGCGGAGGGTCTGGGGCCTTCCGAGGATCTCCTCGACGGCGGACCCCCCGCGCGCGTTTCCGCCGGCCCTCCCGACCCGGTGTATCGCGCGTTCCTCAGCGAGGATCCCCCTCCCGAGTCCTCGAGGCTGGACGCCGCGGGATCGAAGCTCGGGGAAACACTCGGCCCGGGAGGCAAGGCGTGCCTGGTCCCCGCGCCCGGCCAGTCGCACCGCCCGATCGTTTACCAGACGCGCCCCCTGCCTTCTGTGCTGGTGCTGCACACTGGGGGTACGCTCGGGATGTCCTCGCAGGCGCTGGAGGCGCGGGACGACCTGGAAGGCTCGCCGACGGTGTTCAAGGAGGGCACCGGGGGCGACTACACGAAGACGCTGCAGCCCGGCAAGCTGCTGCTCAACCTGGTGACGGTGGTCCCGGAACTGCGAACGTTCGCCAATCTGGAGGTGAAGGTGCTGATGAACAAGGACTCGTGCCAGATCGGCCCGGCGGAGTGGATCGCGATCGCCAAGGAGCTGGACACGCAGCGGCCGCACTTCGACGCGTTCATCGTGGTGCACGGCACGGACACGATGGCGTACACCGCGAGCGCGCTGTCGCTGATGCTGGCGGGCTTCCGCAAGCCCATCATCCTGACGGGCTCGCAGCTCCCGCTGGACATGCCCCGCTCGGACGCGCGCCAGAACCTGATCGACGCGGTGACGTGCGCGACCGCGGGCTTCTCGCCCCCGCACGTCGCGCTGGAGGAGGTGGCGGTGTGCTTCGGCGGGCAGCTCCTCCGCGCGAACCGCACGCGTAAGACCTCCGCCACCATCTACAGCGCCTTCGGGTCGCCGCAGTACCCGCCACTCGCGCAGCTGGGCGTGGGCGTGGAGTGGCGGCGGGATGCGCTGCTGCAATTCTCCAGCTCTCTGGGACGGTCCCAGAACGCCACGTACACGCCGCGCCTGAAACTAAACCCCAACGTGCTGCGCGTGCCGATCGTGCCGGGGTGCGCGCCGGAAAAGGCGTACGGCGACCTGTACGCGCGCGGCGTGCGCGGCGTGGTGCTGGAGGCGTTCGGGGTGGGCAACATGCCGATGAGCGAGGACGACGCGTCGGGCTGGATTCCCTGGCTCCGGTCGCAGCGCGACCAGGGCATGATGATCTACCTCACGAGCCAGTGCGAGTCGGGGGACATGCACCCCGAGCTTTACGCTACCGGTTCGCTCGCCATGGAGATGGGCGCGCAGGCGGGGCCGATGATGACCCTCGAATGCGCGGTGGTGAAACTGATGCTGTGCCTCGCGCACCCAAACCTGCCGCTCACCGTTCCGCTCGCCGGCGAGCTCTAGTTCTAGCGGATAGCGAGCTACGTGGGACAGCGTCGACGTTTTTTTTAGTGAGCGAACTCGTGATGGAATGACACGCGCGGCGTGCCTCGCGATACTACCCCTCTCACTCGTCATCACGCGTCCGCGTTGGCCGCTCTGATGGCTCTCTCGGCGTCGGCGACGGCGGCGCGCAGCGCCTCCACCGGCGCTTTCGTGAACAGACTGGCGGGGTACACCGCGCTCCCCCACTGCGGGTGCAGCACCACCTTGCAACACCCACTGTTCGTGGTCTGGTAATTCAGGAGCGTGACGAGCGCGTCCACCTCGCCGTAGATGCTCTGCGAGTCCTTGTGCACCATGGACAACCCCGAGCACGGGTCGATGTAATCCGCCCAGTGGCCGTCGGCGGTGAGCGCATCCGTCACCTTCTTGGCGAACTCCATGAAACGCTCCAAACAGAAATCCTTCTCCTCGTCCACCGCCTCGCCGGTCTGGACGATGTCCATCTTGGTCCTCTACGGTCGGGGCATCCAAGGAGGCGTCATGGAAGCGGAAGGGGAACCGCGAAAGGTCAGCGCGGTCGCGTGCGCGCGCAGAGAGACGCGAGGCTCCGTCGCGCCGCGTGCGCCGTCGACGTCATGGCGAAAAGACACGTGTTAGGGTTGTGGTTGGTCTCGGAAACGTACCTGGCAGGTGGGGATGACGAGCAGGTCCGACACGTCCAGCCCGGGGAACATCGCCTCCGCCTCGGCCTTGTGCTTCTTGGGGCACGCGTGCACGGAGTACTCCATGCCCCACACCGAGGTGGTCACGGGAACGAGCATCGTGTCGCGGGGAAGAGTCACACGCGCGCGCGGTACAATCTGAATGTCGCAGCGCATAAAACCTCGATATTTATGAACAATAGCACGCAGCTTAATCCAATCGCCGTCGCGCCGATGCCGTAGTTACTCACTCACACGAGCGTCCTGAACTGCCCCTTGCAGCACTCGATGGTGATGGGCGTTTTGACGTTGACCTCTCCGTCGATGCCGACGAGGTCTGTCGCGTCCTCCGCCGCGAGCGCCGCGGAGGTGGCCTGCACGTAGCACACCGCGTCGTCCTCCACGTGCGCGCCGCCCGCCTTGACGGCGTCGAACAAACCCACGGTTCGGAGCGTGCCGCATTTGCGCACGGCGACGAGGTCGAACATCCCGTCGTCCAGCTTCGAGCTCGGCGTGAACGCGAACCCTCGGCCGGAACACCGCGTGTTCTGCGCGAACATCATCATGTAATCTTCGTTCGCGCCTTTCGCGTACGCCGGTTTCGCCGCGTCCGCGCTCGCCGCCAGCTTGGCGAAGTTCAGCTTGCCCTTCATGATGTGCCAAAACCCGGCGACGTCGTACCGTAAAGGCCCGAGGAAGCGCATGCCCTCGGCGGTCTCGGCGGCGTCCCGCGCCATGCCCCAGGTGACGCAGTTCACGGAGTAGGTCACGCCGCCGGGGTGCGTCACCTTGACGGCGTCCACGGCGTGCACCACGCCGCGGTCGATCGCCGCGAAGCAGTCCTCCAGGGTGCGCAAACGCAAGTCGCGCGCGAAGTTATTCCCGGTGCCGCACGGGAATGCGAAGATGGGGCGGTGGTCCTCCTCCGGCCTGGAGGCCATGCCGCTGACGCCCTCGCGCAGCGTGCCGTCGCCGCCCATGACGGCGAACGCGTCGACGGTCGCGACGTCGCACTCGCGAACCAGCGTCTCGCAGTGTCCCTCGTGCGTCGTCACGAGCTCGATGAGCTCGATGCCGCGAGTCTCGGCGGCGACGCGGATGGACCTGAGCTCGCCCGATCCCTTGCTCTCTTTGCTCTTGACCCCGTGCACCACCAGCACGAGCGTCTTGATCACGAGCTTTTCGCCGGACGTGGGCTTGGTCAGGCAGTTCTCCGCGGCCGCGGCGCGCTCGGACTTGCTCGGGCGCAGCGCGGAGATGCCTGAGATGTCGTGGAACGCGCTCATGGTCACGCGGCGCGGGCGGTGCGAGGCGCGTCTCGCGCGAATCCGCGACCGGAGGGCGTTGCCGGCGACGAACGCGGCGGCGGTGAGCTTGACTCCCCGGGGAACGGCCGCGAGCATGCACGGGGCCTCACGAAGGAGGCGGCTCGCTCGGTGAGAGGGAGAACGGCGGCGCTAGCGACAGTGGGTCCGGGGGACGACGCTGAGTTCTGCTGAGCTGGATACGACGTTGCCGGACGACGACGAGTTGCCAAAACTCACGGAAACTTGAATGGTCGTCTCGTTGTTGACATCAGCGCCTCATACGCCTCATACACCCCCGCGATCGACGCCTCGCACCGGTCGAGGGTCGCGCGTTGACGCATTCGCTCATGATGCGCGCACGCGTCGCCGCGGCGTGACGCCCGAGCAGTAGGCGTCCCGTTCGGCGCGCGCACGCGCTCGCGAGAAGGCGTCCTTTTCTCGTTCGGTTCGAATCGCGCTCAACTCGGCGCGATGCGTCGCGGGGCCGCGCTTCGGTTCCTGGCGCTGGCGCTGGCGCTGGCGAGCTGCGCGGCGCCCGCGGAGGTGGGCGCGCAGGCGGTGACCTCGCACGCGCAGTTCGCGTCCGGGTACCCCACCGTGACGCACCACGCCGGCACGAACACGATGACGGTCGCCGCGGCGCTGGACCGAGCGGCGACGGCGTATTTCGTCGTCGTCCAGCAGCCGAACGGTCTGAGCGGAGGCGCGGTCACGGAGCCCACGCCGGATGAGATCTTCGCGGGCGTCGACGCCGAGAACGCGAACGCGCGCTCGGACGCGTACGCCGCGGGCGCGCTGGCGGTCACCAGCGCGGGCGCCGAGTCCAGCGCGCTGGTGGACGACCTGCCGGATGAAGCGGTGTACGACGTCTTCTTCGCGACGCACACGGGCGACCCGAACGCGAGCCCCGCGACGGGCACGGCCTCGCCCTCCTCCGCGACGGTCACCGTGACGGACGCGGCGACGATACCGGACGTCACGCCGCCCAGCTTCGCAGCGCAGACGCCGTTCGTCGCCACCGCGGATGATTCGAGCGTCGTCGTCGCCGTCGCCGCGTCCGAAGCGGCGACGGCGCACGTGCTGATCCTCCCGGCGGACGCGCCGCCGCCCGACGGCGCCTCCGCCGTCGTGGACGGCGTCCTGCCCGAGGGTATGGCCCTGCCAGCGGGATTCCACGGCTCGATACAGCCGCCCGTGCGCACGATCGCCGCGGCGAGGCCGGTGTACAACGCGTCGCTCAACGCGAGCGCGCCGCTCGGCGGCGACGCGGCGTTTTTCCGGCTCACGTCAGCCACCATGCGTACCGACACGGCGTACGCGGTGTACGTGGTGCTCGCGGACGCAGCCTCGCCCCCGAACGTAGGTGGCGCGGTCGCAGCGATGACGACACGGACCGCGGCGTGCTCGCCGTGCGATGCGAGCCAGAACCTGTACTTGTCGGGCTTCTCGTGCGCGTGCGTCGAGGGCCTGACCGTGGTGCTCAGGCTGTCGACGACGGCGGCTGACTTCGAGGCGAACGCCGACGACTGGCTCGCGCACCTGGCGCGGTCCATCGGCGTGCTCATCGCGCAGACGCGCATTCAGTCGTACCGCGCCAGGCAAGGCGCGCTGGAGGTGACCGTGCTGGTGTTACCCCTCAACCCGGACGACGCGGAGACGGTGGACCGGGTGCAGTTTGCCGCGAACAACGGCGGTGAGACCCCGGCGCGGGTCGCGAGTAACGCGAGCGCCGTCGCGCCCGCGCCGAGCGGCGCGCCGGACACGGCGATTCTGCCGACGGCGCGCGGCCGCCCGCGAGGCAAGACCTCGCCGATGACGGACGACGCGCGCGTGCCGGGGCACATCATCGACCGGCCCACGGACCAGTCGCACGCGACGTTCCGGTGGACGGTTTCTTTCGGCGGCGCGGCGTGCGCGGCGTGCGCGAGCGAGTGCAAGCTGGACCAGGGCGCGTGGGAGAGCTGCGCGTCGCCGTTTCGGTACGACGACCTCGCGGAAGGCGAGCACAACTTCCGCGTGCGCGGCGTGGGCGGGGACGCCACGGCGGACCCGACGCCGGACCGGTACACGTGGACGATCCGCAAGAAGCCCGAGGCGTGGTTCGTCTCGCCGCGCCCGCCTTTGAACACCAACGTCGCGACGCACGAGTTTTCGTTGACGTCGAACCGTGTCGACGCGACGTTCGAGTGGTCCATGAACGAGAACGTCACCGGGGGAGGCACGTATCCGTTTCCCGTGTTTCGATCCTTGGGAAGGCGCGGGTCGTTCCCGGTCACGGCGCTCAACGTCACGGGCGCGCGCGGACACAACACGTTCTTGGCGCGCGCGACGGCGGATGCCGAGACGTCGCCGACGCCGCTGCGGCACCGCTGGAACTACGACCTGCGCGTGCCGACGACGGCCATCTCGTCCTCGGTCGCGGGCTGGAACAACTCGAGAGTCAAGAAGAACACCCCGAACATCACGTTCGTGCTCGTGGGAGACGACGCCGACCCGGAGGGGTTCCCGCCGTCCGGCGTGGTCGGCTTCCGCGTGCGCCTCGCGAACGTCACCGCCCTGACACACGGGACAAACGCGTCGTCCGCCGCGCCGCCGCTGTTCGACTACCGCTTCGTCTCCGACGGCCTGACCGACGACAGCCCGACGCTCGACTCGCACACGCGCCGCCTGACGTTCTCGCTGGGAAACGTCTCCGGCGTGGCCAACGGCGCGTACGCGCTCAGCGCCACCGCCGTGGACGCCGCCGGGAACTACGCGGACCCGGACGCGTACGCGAACCGGTTCGGCGCGAACCACTACCACGTGGTTCTGACGGACGAGATCCCCGGCCCGGCGTTTGTCACGCCCGCGACGACTCTGGAGGATTTTATGACCGCGCGGTGGAACGACACGCGGTGCGGCTCGAACGCGTCGTCGTCCGTGCCGTGCCTCGCGCAGCTGTCCGTCCGCCAGATGGATCCCGCGGACGATCCGTTCACGAACGCGTACTTGATTACGAACGTCACCGGCGGCGCGTTGTTTTACGCCGACGGCGTCACGCGCGTCGAGGAGGGCGATTTCGTCCCCGCCTCGAACGCCAGCGAGGGTCTGCGGTTCCTGAACGCGCGCGACTTGAACGACGAAAACTTTTTCGAACTGGGCGAGGACGGGCTCGAGGATAAAACCCGCCCGGCGCGGTTCGGGTTCGTTGCCTGGCCCAGCGCGACGTTCGACCAGCAGGGCGTCGTGTTTTTGCCCGCGTACGGAACCGTGCGCGTGGTTCCGGTGAACGACCCCCCGGTTCTGAACCGCGCGCTGGAGTACCGGCTGGACGGCGTGTACGTTTTGGACTCGTCAGTGACCAACTTCGGCGGGTACGTCAAAGACGTCATCGAGCGCGGTTTCTTCGACGTCGACGGGCCGTTCAACAGCTCGCTGGGGAACCAGGGCGTGGTCGTGCTGAACGCCGACCAGACGAGGGGCGCGTGGCAGTGGTCCGCGGACGACGGCGCGAGATGGACGCCGTTCCCCGACGACCTCGCGCCGGAGCGACCGCTTCTGCTTCTGGGCACCGATCACGACCGCGTGCGGTACGTGCCCGACTACCCGAACGGGGGCGGCGTGCCGTTCGCGGACACCGCGTGGTCGGCGTCCTTCGCGTTTCGCGCCTGGGACGCGAACAGCAGCCGCGTGTCGGGAGAGCGAGGCTGGTGGGTACGAGCCGACAACGGCTCGCGCGTCCCTCCCGAATTGTCGGTCCCCGCCGGCGTCGCGGCGGACCCCGCGGCGAAGTACTACGACTTCAACCAGCCCTCGCGTTTCGGGGCGTTCAACGCCACGAACGCGTCCGCGGCGTTCGCCGAGGCGAAGGGCTTCGACGCGACGTGGAGCTGGTTCGACGGCGCGACGTATATGGCGTACGGGAACGAAATCTCGATGGACGTCTCTTCGGTCACCGTGGACGTGTTCGGCGTAGAGCGCTCGACACACGCTCGCGGCGGCGCGGCGACGACGCTCGCGGCGAAGGAGTCGAGTCACGAAAAAACCGTCAAGCTGGATTGCGGGCTGACACGAGGCTCGCCTTCGTTCCCGAAAGGCGTCGCGCCCTCGCACGGCGTGGCGTTCGCCATCCGAGCGCAGGACCCGTACGCGTCGCTCGTGCTCGAGGCGGCTTGGAACGCGACGCCGCCCGGGAGCCACGCGTTGTCCGCGGTCGCGCCGCCGTGGACCATCGAGGCGTGGGTGCGCCGCGACCAGTCCCTGGAGCAGCAGGCGCTGTTCACGGGCGCGGATGGCGGTGCGATCCTGCTGGAGACGCCGCGGCCGTTCCCGGGCTCGCCCGGCGCGGTTGGCGTGGCTTCGCCGGCGACGATGGCGGCGCTGGCGCGCGCGCGCGCCGACTTCGACGCCGCGGAAAACAACACCGCCCTCGACGCGGCGGCGGCGGCGGTGGCGTCCGCGCGCGCCGCTGTGGGCGTTTTCGAGGAAAACGGCGTGGCGTACGCGACGCCCACGCGTGAGTGGACGCACCTCGCGTTCGTGGCCGTGCCCGAGGGCACGCCCTACCGCGCGCCCCGGGCGGAGGTCCGCCTGTACGTCGACGGTTTGTTTCGCGGCGTCGCGAGCGGCGCCTTCGGCTTCCCGGCGCCCGTCGCCGTTGTCGGCGGACCCGGCCGAGCGGCGTTCGCGATCGACGAGGTGCGCGTGTGGCGAACGGCGGTCGTTCCGTCCGCGATATGGGCGCGCGCGCGCGCGTTCCTGAACGGGGACGAGCCCGGATTACTCGCGTACCTCCCGCTGGAGGAGGGGTGTCTCTCCGACGTCGCCGGCGACTGGGCGGCGGCGGCGGCGTCGCGCGCCGGCCAAACGGCGTGGCGCCGCAACGGGACCTACGCGCCGTTCGACGGGTCGGACGCGCCCTTCTCGCCCGACTGGTACGACGGGTCGCAAAATTCCACGACGAGAGCCACGTCCTGGGAACGCAGGGAGGCGGACGCGTTCGCGTGCGCCTCCATCGCGGCGGTCACGCCGGCGGTGGTGTCCTCCGCGGGGGGCGACGTCGTGTCCCTGCACGGCTCCGGCTTCCGCGGCGGCGTCGACCGCCTGCTCCGGTTCCCCACGCGAGTGGGTGACGCGGCGACCCGCAACGACACCGCGGGCGCGCGCGCGGTGTGTCGGTTCGGCCGCGGCGCGTCCATGAACGACGCCGTCATCGAGTCGCCCGCCACCATCGCCGCGGATGGCGAATCCGCGACGTGCGTGTCGCCCGCGTTCCCGGGAGGCGGCGCCGGCGGCGGCGTCGTCGTCGTGGAGTTTTGCGACCCGGCGTCGTCCTGCTGCTCCGACCCGGAGCCGATGGCGCCGCTCGCGTCGCGGTCGCTGTACCCCGCGCGCTTCCTGCCCCCGAGCCTGACCGTCGCCGCGGCGGAGCGCGCGCGGGTCGCGTTCAGGCGCGCGGAGGTCACCTCCGTCGCGCCCGCCGCGGTGGACGCGCGCCTGGGAGCCGTCGCGCACCTCAAGGGCTGGGGCTTCGACGGATTCGGCGGCGCCGCGACGTGCGCGTTCGCGTTCGCGCGCGCGCGCAGTTTTGTCGCCGGCTCGGCGAACGCGCACAACACCTCGGAACCGGACACGAGTTCCGTGCTCGTGACGCTCACGTCGCAGGCGCGCATCGTCTCCGGCGCCGAGGCGACGTGCGAGCTGCCCGCGCTGGACGCGAGCCTCGCGCCGCCGGGCGCCAGGCTTGCGGTGTCGGCGACGCTCGCGCTGCACGGCGGCGCCGTCTCCGTGACGGCACCCACGCCCATACTGGCGGTGGCCGCGGACGCGGCGCCCGGCGCGTCCGCGCTCGAGCTCGCGGATAACCTCCAGGTGTCGCGCCGCGCGTCCAGCGCGCTGCTCGCGTACGTGCGAGGCGCCGCGGAGGGGGGTCTCGCGGTGGCGCTGCGGACGCGCGCGCCGGCGGAGTCTGAAAACGAAGGCGCCGCGAACTTCGACCCGGCGGCGACGCGCGCGTTTCCGGATCTCATGTCCGGCGGCATCGACGCGGCGTGCGCGTTCGGCACGGTGGTGGTCGCCGCTCGGCGCCTAGGCGCGCACCGCGTCGAGTGCGTCTCGCCCGCGGCGCCGCGCGAGAACGCGACAACGCCGCTGGCGGCGACGGCGCGCGCCGCCGGCGCGCGCTTCGACGGCGTCGGCGTCGTCGAGACGCGCGATTTTCGCGTGATTTTCGAGTGGGGCCCGGACGCGTTCGCGAGCGCGTCCCTCGGAGGCTCGAAAGTCGCCGGCGTCGACGCGCTCGCCACGCTGTACGTCGAGCGCGCGGCGTACGCGAACTCAAGCAGGAGCGCCACGCGAACGGGGCCGTCGCCGTTCGCGGTGGCGTCGCAAGGGGGCGCGTCCGGCCCCGCGGACGGCGGTTGGCTCCTGTCGCTCCGCGGCGCTTTTCGGTTTTCGCGTCGCGGGGCGAACGCTTTTTCGTGCGCGTTTTCTCTCCCCGCGCGCGACGGCGAAACCGCCGGGTCTCTCGGTGCGCCGTTCGCCACCGCGCCCGCGCGGGTCGTGAGCGGCGCGCTCATCGTGTGCGAGGTGCCCGCGGTCGCGAGGGACGGCGGCGACGAAGCCGGGACGGGTCTCCGCGCGCGACGCTTCCCGGCGCGCGTTTCGATTCGCGAGTCGCGCTCGAGTCTCGGTCTCGACGTCTCGCCGCCGGACGAAGAAACCGCGCCGGTTTCGTTCGTCGAGTTCGCGGCGACCGCGCCGCACCGCGGCGCGTCGCTCTCGCTCGCCGACGGCGCGTCGCGTGTCGTCGCCGCCGCCGGCGGCTCGGTCGTCGGCGTGGTCGGCGGAAACCTCGCCGCCGAAACGGGTGACGAACACGCGTGTCGTTTCCGCGCCGTCGTCGTCGCGGCGCGTCGCGGCGCGCGCGGCGCCGCCGAGTGCGCGTCACCGGCGCTGGCGAGACGCGTCACCGCGCTCGCCGGCCCGGCGCCGTTCGCGTTCGGCGCCGCCGCGGACCTGGTCGACTTCGCCGTGGGCACCTCGCGCGTCGCAGGCATGCTCGGCGCGGAGGCGCCTGAAGACGCGGGGCTCGGACTGGTGGTCGCGCCGGCGACGGATGGCGCCCTCGCGGCGGCGGCGGCGTCGCCCGCGCCCCCGCGCGGCGCGAGCCGCGGCGTCGTTCTGTTCGCCAGCCTGGACGCCGCCTCGGCGGCGCCGCGGCGCCTGGCGCTCGCGCTGAACGCCACCTCGCCGCAGGCGTCGGACGCGCTCACGGATCTACTCCCGGACTGGGTCGCGAACCCCTCGCTGCGCGCGCGCGTCTCGCTGCTGTGCGTCGCGGGCTCGGACGCCGCCGGCGACCGCGCGTCGCGCGCCGGCGCCGGCGTCGCGGGCTCGGACGCCGTCTCCGCTGCCGCCGCCGCGCTCGCGGCGGACGCGGCGGGCGTCGCGCACGCCGCGACGTGCGACGCGCCGCCGGCGCCGTTCGAGCGTGCGCGCGGCGGATTCGCCACCGTCTCCGTGCGCGTCGCCTTCGGCACCGGGATCGTGCGCGGCGTGCGCTTCGCGGAGCTGGAGTTCGAGTGGGCGGCGCCGCCGCGCCCGCGCGCCTTGGTGACGTCGCGCGACGCGTACGTGCCCGCCACGGCGACGGACGCGGCGGCGCTGGAGCTCGTATCCGGCGAGTTCGGCGACCTCGCGCGCTCGTCGCTCCGGGAGCCCGCGATGCCCTTCTTCGTGGCCTCCGGGACCGGCCGCGCGTTCGCGGGGCTCGACGCCACGCGCGCGTACGCGGACGCGGACGACATGGACCCGGGGGGGGCGTGGTGGCACGGCGACGGCGCGCCCGCGCGCCTCGCCGCGCCCACGGCGCTCACCGGCGCCGACTTCCGCGCCGGCGCGGGTCTGCGCGCGCGCTTCTCGGCGGTGGCGGCGGAGGCGTCCGCCGCGGTGGCCGCGGGCTCCGCGCACGAGCGGTCCGTCGTGCGCGCGTGGTTCGTGTCGAGCGCGCTCATCCTGGTCGAGCCGCCGGCGATGCCCCCGCGCGTGGCGGACGAGCCCGACGACGTCCTGGTGGGCGTCTCCGTCGACGGCGGCGCGACGTTTTCGGACGCGGCGGCGGCGCACCGCGTCGCGCGCGCGCGCGCCGGGCACGCGCGGTGACGTTTCGGTTTTTGAATAGGTAGGTAGCTAATAGCTCGTAGTAACACAGTGGGTCGTTCAGCAGGGAACAGTACGGTACGTAGTCTATTGATGGCGTCGGTCATCTCTAACACAAACCACGTATCGCTCTCTTCGCGCGAAGAGCTCGTCACTCGCGGTGGTGCTTGATCAGGTCGAGTCGCAGCGCGCGCCGCGCCGTCTCAGCGAAGACGAGCGAAAACGCGAGCTCGCGGACGGTCAACACCTTGCACGCCGTGCGGCAGTGCGCGACGACGTCCACGACGTCCGCCACGCTGAGCGACCGAGGCGGGGTCTCGATATGGACACGCTCGCCGTTGCCCGCGGACCCCGCGCTCGAACGCCCGGTCCTCGAACGCCCGGTCCTCGCCGTGACGAAAACCTTGCGCTCCGCGGCGGCGACCCAAAACGCGAGCGCGTCGTTCCACCATGATGACGCGGCGGCGTTCGCGGCGGCGTCGCTCGTCCGGGCGGGAGCCGGCGCCGTCGGCGGCTCTGTCGCTTGTCTATGCTTCGCTCGGAGGTTGGCGTACCGCCTGAGGTGCTCGCATAGACTCGCGAGGCTGTCGAGTCGTCTCACAGACACGCCCCCCGCGACAACCGCGCCCGCGTGAACCAGCACGTCAGCGAGCCGGTGTTCGTCGAAAGCCGCGCGGATCGCGGACCGGCTGGACGCCTGCAACATCTCTCCGACGCCAGCGTCCTTCGCGAGCGCGGACGCCTCCTCGTCGAAAGTCCCGGATCTGTCGGCGCCCGTCTCGTGACCGCTGCCGACCAGGCAGTGCGCGGCGTAAAGCGCGTGGTTCCCGGCGACGTATCCGATGAGCATCCTCCACTTCCAGTCGCGGGACACGCCGTTGCCGGCGGCAAGCTCGAACACGACCGCGGACGCGGCGACGAACCCGAAGCTCGTGAAGAAACCGGCGCGGTCAAGCGCGTTACGCAGAGTAATTCGCCTGGTGGACGTTTTCTCGTTCGCCATCTTATTCTCGGGCTCCGTCTGCGACTCCGAGAATCGCTCCGGATGCTCGTGGATGTAATACGCCAACAGTCCAGCGCACGCCGTCGCTGCGACAGTCATCGCGCCTGCGCGTCTGCGCGCCGACGCCATCGCACCGGCCCGCCGTCGTCCTCCCCGAGCGCGCGGGGCGCTTCTGGTCTCATCAGACGTGTCCTTTCTCGGAAAACGAGACGTTTCCGAGAAACTGAATCGAGCCGTTATGAAGCGTCGCGCGTTTCCAGCTCACGTGAACTCCGTAAGTGTCGGCGATGCGGTCGCGACCGCCACACCGAGACGCACCGAGACGCGCCTCGAGCACCCACGCCGGCAGCTCTCGCGCCGCACGTCCGAACGCACAGAGCGTTCGCCTCGACTCCATTCGCGCTCTCTCAGCGCGTACCCGCGCACCTCTCCGCGTGGCTTCAACTTCCGAGAGCATCCGCCCGACCGTTCAGCGAAATGTCCGCCTCGGCCGTGTCCCTCGGCGCGTCGTCCTCGCCGATGACGCGCAACGCGCTGACGCCCCGCGCAGCGCGCCCCTCCGCGCGCGCCCCCGCGCGCGGCGCGGCGGTCGTCCGCGCCGCCCTCCCCGGCCCACGCCAGGGACACTTCCGCGCGCCCACGTTCACGCGTGACCTCGGCGAGTGGAGCGAGGGCGCGGACGTCAAGGCTCTGCAGCGTAGCCTCGGCACGATGCGCCAGGACGGCGTTTTCGGCGCGGAGACGGTCGCCGCGGTGCGCCTGTGGCAGCGCGCGAACGACATTTCCGCCACCGGCTACTTCGGTCCCCAGTCGCGCGCGAAGTGGGCCAAGACCAACGGCGGCGTGCGCCCCTCCTGGGCGTCCACCGCGGTGGTCGTGCAGCCCGTGACGCCGGTTTCGCGCGTCGCCGGCGTCGCCGACTTCACCGGCCCCGCGCTCCTCGGCGGGTTCGTGCTCGCGGCGATCCTCAAGGCGCAGGACGACCCGCTCGGCTTCGAGGGCATCTTCGCGCACGCCGCCGCCAAGTGCGCGAGCGTCGGCGTGAAAGCGCACGCGATCCTCTTCGGCGAGAAGGAAGCGCCCGCGGCGGCGGGGACCGCCCCCGACGCCGCGGAGGACGCCGACGCCGCCGCCGACGCCGCCGCGCCCGCCGTGCACCCCTCGTGGGCCGAGTACGAGAAGGAGACCGAGACTCGCGAGTGGGGCTGGGGCACGCCCGGCTTCGCGGAGGCGCGGGACAAGCGCCGCGCGGCGCTGAGCCACGCGGTGGCCGCGTCCATGCGCGGGCCGAGCATGTCCCAGGACATGCGCGCGTTCGCGACGTTTGAGTTTTCGGACTTTGTCCGCGCGGCGGAGACGGCGGACCCGGAGGAGCGGCAGGCGCGGCGCGAGGAGCTGGACAAGAAGTTCCGCGAGCGCAGGGGGCTCGGCGTGACCGCGGGGAGCGCCGCGATGCAAAGCCTGCAGAAGCTGAACGAGCTGAACGTTGCCTCTTCCGGCGTCTCTGTCTCTTCCGCGAACAACGTCGTGCCCGAGGCGCCCTCGGCGCGGAAAGAGGCGCCGCTGGACGTGTCGGCGCCCGTCGTCGCGAAGTCGGCGGCGGCGACCAAGACCAAGCCGCGGTCGCTGCCGAAGGGCTTCGTGCCCGCGTCCAGCCCGAGCGCGATGGCGGCGTACGAGAAGATGGTGCGCGAGCTGGAGGCGGCGGAGGAGCAGAGCGCGGAGAAGTCGGGGCCGAGGTGAGCGAGGACCGAGCCGCGCCGGCGGGCGGGAACGCCGCGCGTGAAAACGGTCGTGTTGTGCATACATCCCTCGATCACATCATGACTCTCGTCAGCACATTGACGGAACGCCGAAATCAACGCTCGAAATGATTCGTCGTCGGCCACGTGTCGCGTCTCCAGACCAACGCGCGCGTCCGAGGCCGGCACTCGCACCCGCGCGCTGTGCTCTTTCTTCGCGCGTCGTCCTCCGGTCGCGTCGCCGGCATCCGAGCCTCGGACCTCAGCACGCTCGCGCGCATCATGTCCGCCTCGTCGGTCCGCGGCGCGCCTGTCGCGCGCGTCCCCGCGGCGCGATCGAGGTGGCGCTCGTCGAGCGCGTCCCGAGTCGCGCGACGGGGGTTCGCCGCGCCGAGAGCAGCGGCGTCGTCGGACGACGCGGACGTCGTCATCATCGGCAGCGGCGTCGGCGGCTTGACCGCGGCGGCGCTCCTCGCGCACTACGGCAAGAAGGTGATCGTGCTGGAGTCGCACTACGCCACCGGAGGTGCAGCGCACGGGTTCCAGCGCAAAACGGACGTCGGGGAGTTTCGATTCGACACCGGCCCGTCGTTCTTCGCCGGCCTCACCACCATCAACGCGCTGAACCCCCTGGCGGCGCTACTCGAGCTCCTGGGCGAGCCGTTGGAGACGGTAAAGTACGACCCGCTGGGCACGTTCCACGTGGAGAAGGGCAAGCCCGGCCTGAGGAGGCACGCCGACCTGTCCTTGCTGGTGGACGAGGTCCGGCGCTTCTCGCCGGAGGGCGCTGAGCAGCTGCGCGTTGCGGTCCCCCGCATCCGCGAGATGTACGGCGCGCTCTCGGGCCTGCCCACCCCCGCGCTCCGCGCGGACTGGAAGGTTGGTTTGATGATCGTCTCGCGGTACATGAAGTCCATGTCCAAGCTCGGGCCGTACGCGCCCGTGCTCCCCAACCCCACCGTGAACCTGCTGGATTTCCTGAACATCGACGACCCGTGGATGCGCCGGCTCGCCGACCTGGAGTGCTACCTGCTCTCCGGCGTGGACGCCGGCGGCACGGTCGCCGCGGAGTTCGCCGCGGTCTTCGGCGCGTCCGACGACCTGAAACAGAGCGAGTTCCCGCGGGGGGGCGCGGAGGCCATCACCGACGCGCTCGCGCGCGCGGTTGTCAAAAACGGCGGCGAGATCCGGCTCAGGGCGCACGTCGACGCGGTTTCGATTGAAGACGGCGTCGCCGTCGGCGTCAAGATGCGGAGCGGCGAGACGGTGCGCGCGCCGGTGGTGGTGTCCAACGCCAGCGTGTGGGACACCTACGGCAAGCTCCTGCCCCCCGGCGCGGTGTCGCAG
>Ga0206682_10002280_pt1 | contig 17684 bp, 11 predicted proteins | sample M240m12015metaG_FD_155444 | JGI IMG/M metagenome (GOLD analysis project Ga0206682, IMG submission 155444) | Ammonia-oxidizing marine archaeal communities from Monterey Bay, California, United States - M2 40m 12015 | ecosystem: Environmental > Aquatic > Marine > Intertidal zone | place: USA...
AACTTTTAAGTATTGCTAAAAAATGTAAAACTGTATGGTTAGCAACGGATGAGGACCGTGAAGGAGAAGCAATTTCGTGGCATTTATTACACGCATTGAAATTAAATTCTAATAACACTAAAAGAATAACTTTTAATGAAATCACAAAAAAAGCAGTTTTAAAAGCTGTGGACTCACCAAGGCTAATAAACGAAGATTTAGTAAACTCTCAGCAAGCTAGAAGAATTCTCGATAGAATTGTCGGTTTTGAATTGTCTCCAGTTTTATGGAGAAAAATTAGACCAAGCCTCTCGGCAGGCAGAGTGCAGTCAGTTACTGTAAAATTAATTGTAGAAAGAGAAAATAAAATAGTAAATCATCAACCAATTGAGACATTCAAAGTCGTTGGCGAGTTTGAATCAAAGGGTGTTGTGTTTAAAGCAGAATTGGCATCTAACTTTTCTACTTATAAAGATGCTGAAAATTTTCTAGAGCTATCTAAGGGTAAAGAATTTAAAGTAAAAAAAATAACTCAAAAACCTGGTAAAAGAACACCATCTGCACCATTTATCACGTCTACTTTGCAGCAAGAAGCTAGTAGAGTATTAGGCTTTAACGTCTCAAGGACAATGTCTGTTGCCCAAAGGCTTTATGAGTCTGGAAGAATTACCTATATGAGAACAGATTCTGTGAGTCTTTCAAATGATGCGATGACTGCTATTCAAAAACAAATTGAAAAAGATTTTGGTTCTAATTTTTCAAACCCTAGAAAATTCCAGAATAAAAATAAGTCTGCTCAAGAGGCTCATGAAGCTATAAGACCCTCAAATTTTTCAGTTAGCTCTATTGGAGATGGGTCTCCAGAAGATAAATTATATTCCTTAATTTGGAAAAAAACCATGGCTTCTCAAATGAGTGATGCAGAAATTGAAAGAACTACAATTGAAATAGGCCATAACGAGCAAAAGCAAAATTTCAATACTGTTGGAGAAGTAATAAAGTTCGAAGGTTTTTTAAAGCTTTATAAGTCTACAAATTTAGATAGTAAAAATGAGGAGTTACCGGATGTTTCTCAAGGAGAAATATTAAATTGTAATGAAATTTCTGCAACTCAAAAATTTTCAAGACCCCCTGCAAGATTTACCGAAGCATCTTTGGTTAAAAAGCTGGAAGAATTAGGAATAGGAAGACCATCAACTTACGCTCCAACTATAAAAACTATTCAAGACAGAGGATATGTGGAGAATAAAGATATTGAAGGCAAGTCTAGAACTGTAAAGCAGCTTGTATTAAAGGAAGACATTATAAATAAAGTTGATTTAAGTGAAAATTTTGGTGCAGACAGAAAAAAACTTTTCCCTACAACTACTGGGGAAGTGGTTAATGAATTTCTAGTGGAGCATTTCAAAAATATTATGGATTATAATTTTACCGCAGATATTGAAAAAGAATTGGATTCCATTGCAAAAGGTGAATTGTTATGGACAGATATGTTGTCCAGTTTTTACTCACCATTTCATAAAACTATAGAACACACTAAAGAGAATGCAGAAAGAGCCAATGGTGAAAGACTTCTTGGAAAAGATCCTGCTAGTGGTGAACCTTTATATGTTAAACTAGGAAAGTATGGACCTATAGCACAAATTGGAGAAACATCCGATGAGACTAAAAAACCAAAGTTTGCAAGTTTAAAAGAAGGTCAACATATTAAAACAATTTCTTTAGAAGAAGCATTAAAATTATTCGATTATCCAAAATCCTTAGGAGAGCATGAAAATTTAGAGGTTACTATTAAAGTTGGAAGGTTTGGTCCATACATTCAATTTGGTACGGAGAACGTTTCAATTCCAAAAGGTATAGAGCCCGATGAGGTTTTATTAGAAAATGCTATTGCTTTAATTAATGAAAAAAGAGCTGCAAATGCTCCAATTGCTGAATATGAAAACCTTCCTGTATCAAAAGGGAAAGGCAGATTTGGACCTTTTATTAAATGGAATGACTTATTTATTAATGTAAATAAGAAATACGATTTTGACAATCTTTCTAATGAAGATATTATAGAGTTAATTGAAGCAAAGAAGAAAAAAGAAATAGAAAAAGTCGTTCAAAACTGGGAGGAAGAGGGCGTTTCAGTTGAAAAAGGAAGATGGGGAAAGTTCTTTGTTGTTTCTGGCAAAAAGAAAAAACAATTAGCACCTGCAAAAGATCCTGCAAAAATAACTTTAGAAGAAGCCAAATCACTTTTAAAAGCTAAATAAATGAGTCTTGAAATTTATTTCAAACCAATTCATTCAATTGAGTTTTCTAAAAACTCAATTGGAAGCATTGTTGATTTTCATGTAAATAGTTTTCCTGAATGGGAATCGTCTGATATTGTATTTTTGACAGTTAATGAAAATAGAGGAAGTTCTAGTGATCAAGAGAACGAAATAGACCACTACTCAATTAGAAAGAAGCTATATAATTTTAAATGGGAAGGATCCTTAACTATTTCAGATCTTGGTATTTTAGACGCTGGTTCATCTCTTAAGGATACATACGCTGCTTTAAAAGAAATTACTTTTGAAATTCAAAAAAGAAGCAAGCTTTTGATTCTGTTAGGGGGTTCTCAAGATTTAACTTTTCCCAACTATTTAGGATATGAGCAATTAGAGCAACCTATTAATTTGACTTGTATCGACCGTAGTTTTGATGTTGTTGTTGATCAAGACCAAGAAATATCTGATAAAAACTATATTAATCATTTGCTACTTCATAGTCCCAATAATTTATTTAATTTTTCTATACTTGGTTGTCAGCAATATTATGTTGGATCAGAAGATTTAAGGTTTTTTGACGAATTGTTTTTTGATTATATTCGACTGGGGGAACTACAAAATTCTATTTCCAAATCGGAGCCTATTTTAAGAAATACAGACCTTTTAAGTGTCGACTTATCTTCTTTGAGAAATTCCGAATTTGAAAACAGTACTACCAATCACCCAAATGGTTTTTTTGGCAACGAAATGTGTCAAATGATTAAGTATGCTGGATTAAGTGATAAAATTTCAAGCGTTGGCTTTTATAATTTAAAGTCTGGCGATATTAGCGAAGTAGATGCTGAGTTGGTAGCACAGTTAATATTCTTTTTAGTGATGGGCTTTTCTCAAAGAAAAAACGATTTTCCAGTAGGAAGTAAAAAAGATTTAATTAAATATTCTGTATATCACGAGGACTCTAATCATAATCTTATATTCCATAAAAGTAAAAAGACTGAAAGATGGTGGTTAGAAGTTCCTTATCCACCAACAAAAGATTTTAAATTTGAACGCCATCATTTGATTCCTTGTAATCACGAAGATTATAAAATTGCTCAAAATGGAGTCATTCCTGATTTGTGGTGGAAGACCTACAGGAAGTTAAATTAGTTGATAAATTATTATATTTTCAAGTTAAATTTTGTATTTTCGTCAATTATAGAAGTTTATTAAATATATGTGATTCTATAGTAAAGCATTGATATTCAACTGAATAAATGAAAAAAACTATTACTTATATACTACTTATTATTCTTTCGGGAAATGCTCTTGCCCAACAAGATTATCAAATTACGCACTACATGTTTGATAATTTGTCTTTCAATCCAGGCTACGCAGGAATGAACAAAAATATCAACGCAACTATGATTGCTAGACAACAATGGTCTGGGTTTTCAGGAAGCCCAACAACTGCTTTGGTCAATGTGCATGCTCCTGTTGGAATTGTTAGAGGAGGTCTAGGACTAACCTATGTTTCTGATCAATTAGGCTTTGAGAAAAACAGTATTGCAAGGTTAAATTATTCTTATCATTTACCATTAGGTGCAGGGCAATTAGGTATTGGAGCCAGTATTGGTGTTATTCAAAAAAGTATCGATGCAGAATGGCGAACTCCATCAGGAACCAGTTGGGAATTAGACAATTCAATTCCTGGTGTTGCCGGAACACAAGGTGGTAGTGTTTCTCAATCTACACCTGATATAAATATTGGACTTTTTTATTCTACAAAAGAGTTATATTTTGGATTTTCAACCACTCACTTAGGTGGTTTCAACATGGAAGATTTAAATATTCAAAATGTTCACCATTACTGGGTAACTGCAGGGTTTAACTACGATTTAAATTCTGACATTCAATTAAGACCTAGCATTTTAATAAAGTCTGATGCATCCTCCTCCATTATGGATATAAATATTAATGCATTGTATAAAAATATGCTTTGGGCAGGTTTAACTTACAGAATTGGTGATGAAATTGCACCTATGGTAGGATATAAGTATCCATTTTCTGATGGAAGTGTGTTAAGAATTGGCTATGCTTATGGAATAACAACAAGTGTTATTGGAAATTACAGCAACGGTTCTCATGATATTATGTTAAATTACAATTTTAAAATATCTAAGCCTGCGCCAATTGAAAAATCCAAAAATCCTCGATTTTTATAAAAAATGAAACTATTTAAATCAAATATCGTTATAGGAGTTCCATTAAGCCATTTTTGGTCTGGATTAAAGATAAAAAGCTTTAAAATGAAGAAATTATTATATTTTATTTTGGTTGTATTAACTATTTCTAGTTGCACAACACAGTCAAGCAACGGTCAATTAGTAGGTGCTACTGGTAGACCTATTTGGTATCAAGCAGATCCATATGGTATGCTATATATACAGTCAGGTGCATTTAATATGGGTCAAAGCGATGAAGATGTTCCCAACACCCATAACAATAGAACAAAAACTGTTTCTGTTGCAGCATTTTACATGGATCAAACAGAAATTACAAATAATGAATATCGTCAGTTCGTAAATTATGTAAAAGATTCTATAGCTAGAAGAATTTTAGGTGCAGAATTTCCTGATAGATTTCTAATTCCTACTTATGATGATGAATTACAAGAAAAAGGAGAAGATGAATGGCAATTAAATTGGGACGAAAGATTTAATTATAAATCTTTTAATCCTGCAAAAGAGCAAAATATTGAATATGCTCCTCTGTTAGCATCTATGTTTTTAAATGAAAGTGATAGATTTTATTCTAGAAAAGAAATTGATACAAGAAAATTAATGTTTGAATATTATTGGATTGATTTGCAAGAGGCTGCTAAAAAAGGTAGACCTTTAGTTAAAAGAATATCAAACTCTGCTGCTGAAGTGGATCCTGACCACAGGGTTAAAATGAAAAATCCGGATATGCCTTTTCCAGTTGATCCAGGACAAGTTAGTGGTAGAGATTTAAATCTTGGGGTAAGAAATAGTAAAGGACAAAATAATGCTATAAGAGGTCATGAAGACCGCTCGAGGTTTATTATCAAAGAAGTCATTAACGTTTATCCTGATACTTTATGTTGGATTCATGATTTCACCTATGCAAATAATGAATATATGACCAATATGTATTTCTGGCATCCAGCATATGACGAATATCCGGTGGTTGGTGTAACGTGGCAACAGTGTAACGCATTTAATGTTTGGAGAACTCAATTACTAAACTCATGGAGAGCATCTAATTTTGAGGCTTACGTACAAGATTTCAGACTCCCTAGTGAAACGGAATGGGAGTATGCTGCTAGAGGAGGATTAGATAATAATCCATATCCATGGGGAGGTCCTTATGCTAGGAATTCAAGAGGATGTTTCTTAGGAAACTTTAAGCCTATTAGGGGGCGTTACATGGAAGATGGAGGTTTTCATACTGTCAAAGCTAGTTCGTACCATCCTAATGATTTTGGATTGTATTGTATGGCTGGTAATGTTGCCGAGTGGTGTAGAACAGCCTATGACGAGTCTATGTATGAGTATGGACATGATATGAATACAGAATATATTTACAATGCTTTGGATCATGACCCACCTTCAATGAAAAGGAAAGTAATTAGAGGAGGTTCATGGAAAGATATAGGTTACTATTTACAAACTGGTACAAGAACATATGAATATCAAGATACCGCTAAAAGTTATATTGGTTTTCGTAGTGTCATGAGCTACTTAGGTAGAGGTGGCCCTAACAGAGAGGGAGATTTTTAAAATAATTTAGAATATTTAATAATTAAAAACATAAAAAATAAAAATTATGAGTTCAGGAGATAGTTTTTTTGAAAGTAAGAAATTTAAAACAATAATGAAATATGTCTATGGTTACGGTGGTGCAATCGTAATTATTGGTGCAATGTTTAAAATACAGCACTGGCCAGGTGCGACAATTATGTTAATTGGTGGTCTTGGTATTGAAGCTGTTATTTTTATGTTATCTGCTCATGAACCATTACACGAAGAGCTGGATTGGACCATAGCTTATCCTGAATTAGCTTTAGGACACTCTGATGATGACCACAGTCCAAATGAACTGCCAGGTTCAACCAACGAATCAGTTGTTGAGCAATTAGATAATATGTTAGCAAAAGCCAAGATTGAACCTGAATTAATTGAAAGCTTAGGTGCAGGAATGAAAAATTTAAGTGATAATGCTGGTAAACTTGGAGATATAAGTTCAGCATCTGATGCGACAAATGAATACGTTGACAATCTTAAAGGTGCCTCTAGTAAAGTAGGAGAACTTTCTAATGCTTATGACCAAGCAGCAAATTCTATTAAAGAAATTACCTCTGTTTCTTCTGGGAATTCAAATTTTGGAGATCAATTAGATAAAGTTTCTGGTAATTTAACACAGTTAAATAATTTGTACGAGATGCAATTGGAAGGTGTTACTGCACTTTCAAAAGCTAGTGAAGATATGTCTACTGGAATTTCTAATATCGTATCCAATCTTCAGTCGTCTGTTGACGATACTAAGAAGTATAAAGAAACTATGTCTGATTTAACATCTAACCTAGCTGCCTTGAACTCAGTTTATGGAAATATGTTGTCCGCAATGAATGTCAATAAGTAATTAATAACTAACAGTTTAAAAATTAAATTATGGGTGGAGGTAAGGAAACGCCAAGACAAAAAATGGTTGGTTTAATGTACTTAGTACTTATGGCTCTTTTGGCCATGAATGTATCTAAGGAAATTATTAATGCTTTTGTTACATTAAATAATAAACTAGAAAGTAGTATAGAACAAGTAGAATCTTTTAACACCAATCTTTCTGGAGAATTTGCCACTAAATTAGCAACACTTAAGGCCACAGGTGCTCCACCAGAAGAATTGGCAAGGGTTGAATTTCATAAAAACACTAACGACAAGATAGTTGAATTAACAAGAAAAATGTGTAATGATATTGTTAAGAGAAACTTGTTTTTATTAATAGCTGCTGCAGATCCAGGAGTTCAATTTTCTGAATTCGAAAATATTGAAATGGCTATTGTAAAAGATGACGCAGATGCTAAAGCTAAGCTTAAAGCATTGGTAACTAAGGTAAATGATTTAGGTTTAATAGCTGTAGATGAACATCACGAACTTCACGGCGCTGAAACCGATCACGATGAATATCACAACCCATTATTTCATATTGATGATGCAGGGTATATTCATATTAGAGATCTTTCTACTTACACTAAAAAAGATGATTATGACACTCCTACTAGAATCTTAGCAGGAGAGAGTTTCGATAAAATTGCCCCTGAGGGTCTTCATTTAATGGAAAACTTAGTTCATCACAGAAATGATTTAATAGCTCTAATTGCTAACCATCCAAGTGATACTCTTGAAGGTGGCGTAGTTTACCAGTATGAATTCGATACCACATTAATTCAAGATCCAGACTTTTTAATTACTGAAGGCGATAGAAAAGCTTTCGAAAAAGTGGTCGATTCAATTATTGCTTTTGAAATTGAAGAAAATAAGTTAGATCCCAAGGATGCTGAAGCAGTTAGAAATATTTATGTTAGGATGACTATTCCTAAAAAAGTAATGAATCATGGAGAAGAGTACCCTTGGATTTTTGGGCAATTTGACCATGCTCCAATTGTTGCCGCTTCTGCTGTAATGACTTCTGTAAGGTCAGACGTGTTACAAGTTCAGACTTTAGCTTCTCAGTTGGTAAGTTCTAGAGTAAAAGTACAGTCCTTTAATTTCAATAAAATTGATCCACTGGCTTTCTCCGCAACTAGTTATATTAATCAGGGTGACTCACTTGGACTTAGAGTTATGATTGCCGCTTATGATTCATCTGAAGCTATGGAATTAAAATATTGGGTAGATGATTCCTCTCAGTTAAATAAACCTGAATCTGAGCAGGATTTAACCAACATGAAAACTTTTAAAGGAAAAGCTGGCCAAAGTGTTTCTATTTCAGGTTCGGTTGGAGATCATGTACTTTCTGGATTTATAGCAGTAAAAGAAAAAGGAGTTAAAAAATGGAAGCCTTGGAAGTTTAATTACTCTGTTGGTTCTCCTAACGCCGCTGTTTCTGCAGCAGACTTACAAGTTTTATATATTGGGTGGAATAATAGAATAAAAGTGTCTGCATCTGGATACAAACCAGAAGCTATAAGACTTTCTGGAAGAGGGTGTTCAGTTAAAGGTCCTGACAGTAAAGGTTATTATATAGCAACTGTAACTAGTGGAAAGGCAAAAGAAGCTAAATTAATAGTTTCTGCCACAGATGATAATGGTAAAAACGTAGAATTAGCTAATGAAACTTTTAGAGTTTTCCCACTTCCAAAGCCAACAGCATATTTTGCGGGAAAAGCAGGAGGAAACCTTAAAAAAGCAAATGCGGTAAGTTACTCTAAGCTTAAAGCTTCTCTTGGAGATAGTCCTTTAGATGTTCCTTATGAGGTAGTTAGTTTTACTATGTTTACCACTAAAGGAGGTGCCCCTATTGAATTAAACTCTAAGTCTGATAAATTAACTCCTCAGATGAAAGCTGCTTTAAAGAAAATTCCTAAAAACGGTAGTTTAACTTTTACCAGAGTTAAAGTTAAAGGCCCTAGTGGTAAAGTATCTCAGCTAGAGTCTGGTATCGTACTAAAACTAATTTAATTATGAAATATTTATTAAACATATTATTTATATTTTTTGTTTCTAACTCAATATTAGCTCAGTTACCAGGATCGGGGATTAGTCTAGAGTCTAATGTTTTAGATGGAGTTTATATTCAGGAGCATATTCCTACTAAAAGAGTTGTTTCTTACATTCATTTAAGAGAAGCAGATGTTATGTGGTCTAAAAGAATTTGGAGAGTATTGGATTTAAAAGAAAAAAAGAACCATAAACTTTATTATCCCTTAGAACCTCAAAATGATAGAATTTCCTTGTATGATGTTATGAAATATGGAGCTCTTGATGAAGGTTCTATTACAGTTTATGACCCTGGAATAGATTTAGATGATAAATTTAGATATCCAGTAAGACCAACAAATGGAAACTCAAACGATCCAGAATTTAAAAAAAGATTAGAAGGAATGTTTGGATATGTCGAAACTAAAGACTCGGTTGCTGATGACGAAGTAGTTCTTGATGATAATGGAGACAAAATAGTAGTGGAATTTATTGAGCCTTATACATCGGCTGATATAGTTAGGTATGTTTTGAAAGAAGATTGGTTTTTTGATAAGCAAAGATCCATGTTAGACGTTAGAATAATTGGTATTTCACCTGCTGTTTTAGCGGTAAACCCAGAGACAAAAGAAGTTGTAGGTCTTAAACAACTATTTTGGTTGTATTTTCCAGAATGTAGATATGTATTTCAAAACTTTTTTGTTTATAATCCAGAAAATGATGCTCAGAGAATGAGTTTTGACGATTTGTTTTGGAAAAGAGACTTCTCATCTTTTGTCCAAAAAGAGAGTAACGTATTCGACAGAAAAATCTCTCCTAACTGGGATGGTTTAGATGCTCTTTTAGAATCTGAAAGAGTTAGAAATGAAATTTTCACATTCGAGCACGATTTGTGGCACTTCTAAAAACTAAGTAATTTTTAATTTTGAGCCCTTTAATTAGGGCTTTTTTTTATGCTTAATTTAACAAATATCACGGTTAGTTTTGGAGGAAGAGATTTATATAAAAATATTTCTTTTCAAATAAATCCTAAAGATAAGATTGGAATTGTCGGTAAAAATGGTGCAGGTAAATCTACCATGCTCAAATTGATAACTGGAGAGCAAAAGCCAAGTTCAGGAACTATTAATACTACCAATTCGTTAAGCATAGGTTATCTTCCTCAGGAAATAAATGTTTCTTCTAGTGAGGAAATTATAAACGAGGTATTAAATGCCAATAAACAGCTGCTTACAATAAATCATAGGCTAGAAGAGATTAATCTAGAGTTAACAACTAGAACAGACTACGAGTCAAATGCATATATGCAGCTTTTAAGTGAGCTTTCTGACCTTAACGAGCAATTATTATTGTTGGACGGAGATAATCAATTAAAAGACGCTGAATTAATCTTAAAAGGTTTAGGTTTTGAGCAGCATGAATTGAATCTTCCATATTCTAGTTTTTCTGGGGGTTGGAAAATGCGGGTAGAACTGGCCAAGCTTCTTATCCAAAAACCAAGTGTTATTTTATTAGATGAACCAACCAATCATTTAGATATAGAGTCCATTCAATGGTTAGAGATGTATTTGAAGAATTATATTGGAATCATCCTTTTGATTTCTCACGATAAAACTTTTCTTGACAATATTACCAATAGAACTATTGAATTAGCCAATAGTAAGCTTTATGATTACAAATGTAATTATACCAAATATTTAGAGCTTAGAGAGGAGGAGATATATACCCAGATTGCTGCTAAGAAAAACCAAGAAAAAATGGTTAAGCACACGCAAGAGCTGATTAATAAATTTAGAGCCAAGAAAAATAAAGCTGCTTTTGCTCAATCTCTTATAAAGAAGTTGGATAAACTGGAAGACATAGAGATAGACCAACTTGAAAAAGATGGTATACAGTTTAAATTTCCAGAACCTTCTCACTCTGGAAAAGAGACACTTAAAATAGTTGGTTTAGAAAAAAAGTATGGCGACAAAGAAATTTTTTCGAATGTTGATATATCAATTTCTAGAGGAGAGAAAATAGCTTTAATTGGAAAAAATGGGATGGGCAAATCCACCTTTATTAAAAGTATTGTAAAAGATATTTCTTATAATGGTAATATTCAACTGGGACATCAAGTGATGATGGGATATTTTGCCCAAGATGAGGCTCATAAATTAGATCCTAAAAAAACAGTTTTTGAAACGATTGACGATGTTGCGGTTGGAGAAGTAAGAAAAAATATTCGTCAAATCCTAGGTTCATTTTTATTCTCTGGTGACGATACTGAAAAAAAAGTTCAGGTACTCTCAGGTGGAGAGAAAACAAGACTTTCTTTATGTAAACTACTGCTTCAGCCCAATAATTTTTTAATCTTAGATGAGCCTACCAACCATCTTGATATGATCTCTAAAGAAATATTAAAAGAAGCTCTTGCTGGATATGCAGGAACTTTGCTTTTGGTATCTCACGATAGAGGTTTTTTAGATGGTCTCACAGATAGAGTTTATTTTATAAAAGATAAGACTATCAAAGTCTATCATGAGCCAGTTACTCAATTTATTAATAGTTACTATAACGATATTAATAGCGATACAAAAACAGCTAAAAATCCAGAGAAAAAGAATTCCAAAAAAAATAAAAAGCATCAAAATCAACAAAAATCTTTAGAAAGAAAGATTACCAAGCTAGAAGAGAAGCAAACTAGTTTAGAATTTGAGCTTTATGAAACCACTGATGCTGAAAAATTAAAAGAAATTCAAGAACAATTAACAAAGCTGAAAAAGGAGATTGAAGTTAACTTTGAATCACTAATGTCTATTGGAAACTAATTTTCCTTTCTTGTATTGTTGGATGACACTGTCTTTACCTTGTAAATTATAGAAAATAGCTTTTCCATCAATAAAATTCAATTTAAATTCTACCAAAGATTTTCTTATTCCATTTTTACGAAATCTAAGCATGTCACCATGCATCTTTCCATCTACAAAATTTTTTTCTAAGCTAACTTCCCCAGAATCATAATATTCCAAGCATTTGCCATTATATGGACTAGTTCTCTCCTCAATAAAGAAATAATTGTAGAGTTCGTCATAAACTAAATCATTACAATGACAAGAATTTTCTTTAATCGTAGAAGATTCTTTTTTTGACCGACATTGGATTGTAAAGTAAAGGATAAATCCTAGTAGAATATATCTTAGTAGTCTTGAAATACTGTTCATTATATTTTAGTAATAGTTTTAAAATACTTGAAAATATTTTTGTTAAATGGGGGATAAACCAGTTTGAGCATATTCCCAAATTTCTTTTTCACCACTCCTTTTTCATTGGAGAAATCAATAAAACTATGTTTGCCTCCTGATTTGCCAATTCCACTATTATTTATCCCCCCAAAAGGAAGATTTGGATTGACTACCGTCATCATCAGTTCATTTATAGATACTCCGCCAGAAACAGTATTTTCCATAAAAAATTTAATATTCTTTTTGTTCGAACTCATTATATATATGGCAAGTGGAGAAGGCATTTTTTGAAATAGTTCTATTACCTCACTATTTTTTTCGAAAGTTAATACTGGAAGAATAGGCCCAAATATTTCTTCTTGCATTACCATCATTTCTAAGGTTATATTGGTAAGTAAAGTTGGGGCCATAAATTTTTCTTTTTTATTCAATTCTCCTCCGTATTCTATTTTTGCCCCTTTTTTTATAGCATCTTTTAAATGAGATTCCACTCTTTTAAAATTATTTTCATCTACTATTCTTCCATAGTCTTTAGAATTTTCGATTCCATCTTTTTTTGTGTTGTAAAATTTATCTACAGAATTTTTAAAGAATTTGGTGAAATCTAATAGCTGGTCTTTTTGAATAAGAACAAAATCTGGAGCAATACAAGTTTGGCCACAATTAAGAGTTTTTCCCCAAGCTATTTTTTCTGCAATTTTTTTAATGTCACCTGTTCCATCTACAATTACTGGAGATTTACCACCCAACTCAAGAGTTACTGCCGATAAGTTTTTGGAAGCTGCTTCCATTACAATTTTCCCTACTTTAGGACTTCCAGTAAAATGTATGTGGTTAAATGGTAGTTTTAAAAGTTCGGTTGATTCTAGTACTGAACCTTCAATAACGGCAACTTCATTTTCTTCATAGAGCGCATTTATCATATTGGCTATCACTTTGGAAGTGTGTGATGAAATCTCAGAGGGTTTAATAATGACTGCATTTCCAGAAGCAATTGCATAAATTAATGGGTATAGAGAAAGGAAAACTGGATAGTTCCAGGGGGAAATCATTAGAATATTTCCTTTAGACTCGTATTTGACGTAAGACGACATTCCCACCATAGTAATTGGTGTTGGAACATGCTCGTCTTTCATCCATTGTTTTAAATTTCTTACTACTTGCTTTATATTTAGTAGAGTAGGGGTAATTTCCGTTGTAATTACTTCTTCGTTAGATTTTCTTAAGTCTTTGTAAAGCGCATCGGCTATTATTTGGTGGTTACTATCATTAGATATAAAATTTTCAATACGCTTAATTTTTTCAATTCTTTCCTTTAGAGAAGAATTCCTTAGTCTTAGAATATTACTAGGCTCTGACTGAACTTTAAATACTCGTTTTATTTCTTTTACATTGTCCATTTTTAGTCTTTATATTCCATTTTGGTCCATGGTTGGTAAATAGCACCTCTGATTCGATTGTCTCTTGAATAAGCATATTTCTCATCATATGGTCCAAACATTTGAGTCATTATAGTTCCTACAAAACCTCTTTTGGTATCTATCCAAAAATGGGTGCCTTCGTAACCACCACCAATCCACAATCCTTCATCACCAATTCCTTTCTCAAAATAGAGTTTACTACTTACCCAAAGATTATAACCATTATGTCCATAAGAGTTATCTTTTTGAGTATGGGGAGATGATAGGTCTTTAATAGTACTTTCTTCTAAAAATCGATAACCATTTAATGTTCCTTTATTGAGCAGCATTCTTAAAAAATCAGAATAGCCGTTTGCCGTAGCAATCATTCCCTCTCCACCAAGATAAAGTTGATGTTCTGGACGATAGTCTGGTACATCATGACCAAAAATATCTAATTCTCCAACCTTAGCAATTCTGAGAATAGAGTCTTTCCCTGAAAACCTAGGGAGCATAATAGCACCTTCTGGAAGATCGTAAGCCAATCCTTCTATTTTCATGGGATCTGTAATACGTTCTTTAACCAATTCTGCCAATGTTTTTCCTGTAGCTCTTTCACAAACCAGTCCCAAAACAGTAGTGTTCATGCCATAGAAGTAGTAAGAACCTGGATGTTGACAAAGCGGTAATAGTGCCAATTTATTGATGAGGTCTTGACTGTTTTCAGCCCTAGCTACATTTTTTTCTGCTATGGCAGAATCTAAACAACCAAGATTGGTTGTAGAATAGTAAAATCCAGCTTGATGATTAAGAAGATGAACAATGGTCATTACCGAATCGTTTTCTACATATTTAATTGGACAAGATTTTTCTCTTAAAGAGTCATCTTCGTACCAGTTTATAGAGGTTATTTCCAAACTGTCTTGGGTTACTGCCACTTTTAAATCACTAAATTCTGGTATGTATTTAGTTACCGAGTCATTAAGAGAGATAATTCCGTCTTCCATTAAGTCTAATGCCAGGCAAATGGTTACAATTTTACTCATAGACCAAATCCTAATCCAAGAATCTCCATCTATATTCTCGTTGGCTAATAAACGCTGATTTTTTTCTAAGTTTTCGTAGGCTACAACACCATTAGAATCTTCGAGTCTTGTATATATAAACGGGTATATTTCTCTATCTACAAAAGTTTTGGTAATACTATCTATATGTTGCTTATTAGTTATCTCTATATAAGACTTTGGCTCTGTATTAGTTTCTTTACAGCCAATAATTCCAATAAAACATAAGTAAAATAGGAAGATGGTTTTTTTCATTTTTTCATTTTTAAAGGCGGGTATGAATACTCTAGCTTAAAAACATCGAATGCTGCAAAGTTAATACTTTTAGTGCCGTTGCTAGTTGCATATAATCCTAAGTGTGATCCAGTATATCCTTCAGAAAGCAATATATCGCTATTGGTAGTATCAAATAATTCCCAAAGATCGTTGGACTGGTATCGGAAATAGTATTGGTAAGTATTGTCCTTGGCTATTACTTTTAGCTCTATATAGTTTTTAAATTTATTACCCATTACCAAGTCTTTTTTAATAATAGGATTTTTCTTTTTGTCGTTGATTACTAGTTGAAGTACATTTTCTTTGTCCTCTCTTTTTACATCGAAAAGTAGATAATTGTCGTCTTTTTGAATAAGACATAGTCCAGCTTCTTCCCCATCTAATTTAGGGTTAAATCTCATGGTGGTAGAGACCTCAAAATTGGTTTCTTTTTGTTTTATACCAATAAAATTATAGCTCGTTCTATCTTGTATAGTTGGTTGTTTACAGTACATGGTGAGATAGCCAGATTTGGATGTTAAGTCATAGCTCTTATCTAGAGGAACTCTTCTGTGGGTCCAATCTTTAGTTAATTTGTTTTTTTGAAACTCATATTCTCTTTGTGTAGGAACATAGTTTGAATCGTTGATTGGCAAAAAGTAAGGATAATTTTTTTCTATTTTACCAGTGGAGGGATTGCAAACAGGCCAATTGTATTTTATTTCTTTCCACCAGTAGGGTTCTCTTTCCCATTTTACAGGAAGTATTAAGGTTTCTCTTCCCATGTTAGAAGCTCTATTTACTTCGTTTCTTATACCTAGACAGACCATTCTCCACTCACCATTAGGAAGTTCAACCATGTCTGCATGACCAGTGCTGTTTATCCAATAATCGTAGGAAAGATGTCTGGTAGATAGAATTGGATTTCTGTCGTTGGCATTGTAGGGTCCAGTAATATTTTTACTGGCGGCTATCATCACAGCGTGGTTAAAGCTTGTTCCTCCTTCGGCGATTAGCAAGTAATACCAGCCATCTTTTTTATAAATATGCGGTCCTTCTGCCCAAGTTCCTTGACAGGCGCCTCTCCATAAAAAATATCTTTCACCTACAAGTTGAAAGCTATTGGAGTCTAGTTCTTGCATCCATATTTCTCCTTCACCTTGGAAGTTTGGGTTTTCAGGAGTATGGTTTCCAATGTAGTAGATCTTACCATCGTCGTCAAAGAAAATATGGGGATCTATACCAGGTGCTCCTTCCACTATTATGGGTTTAGACCAAGGTCCTTCTGGGTTAGAAGCTGTGATAATGAAGTTGATCATTTGTGCTGGTTCGTCTTTTTTTGGCTGGTATACGTTGGTGGTGATAATGTAAAACTTTCCATTGTTGTAGCGAATGGTAGGGGCGTGAATTCCTCCGTTGGATTGTACATCTACCAAATTCATTCTTCCATTGCATTGTTCTTTTCGGTGTAGCCCGTGGCCTATTAAAGTCCAGTTGGCCAAGTCTTTACTGTGGTGAATGGGAAGCCCTGGAAAATATTCAAATGAAGAGTTAACAATGTAGTAATCTTCTCCCACTCTACAGATGGAAGGATCTGGGTATCCGCCTTTTATAATAGGGTTAGAAAATATAGGTATTTGCGCTAAAGCTTGGGAGTTTATGAAGTTCAATAGCAGTCCTACAAGTAGTATTTGAAATTTGGATTTCATTTAAAGTATTAAATTTAACTAATTCTTTTGGGTTTATAATGCGGTGTAGAATTCAATATTATTTAATTGCTTTTTTTTTTAGACTTCATTTTTCCTAGTGATAAAGACCTGAAGGAAAAGAAAAAGTTCGATTTACTTCCTTTTACGACCAATGCGCTTGGGATGGAACTGCTATTGATATTTATGGAGGAATAGATGCTTCACTGGCTGCTTTTGCAGCTAGTCTTTTTTATCCTGGTGTGCCACTAATATATACGGGCCAAGACATAGGGTGGAATATACAAATTCCATTTTTTTCTAATTCGGAAGTCAATTGGAATGATGGTGCTAGTACTAAAGAGAATTATAAAAAAATAATGAATGCTTACAATAATAATGAAGAATTTAAAACTGGTGTTTTAAATGCTTATTCGAGTAGTTATTTAATATGTATTTTCAGATAAACCGTTGGTAATAGTGCGTGGTGTTTTGTAAACACAAGAAATGCAAATTCAATTTTTAATTTGTCTTTAGAATTGCAAAATTTTAGTGGAAATAATTTATTAGGTGTAAGTAGTTTTGTGGTAAATGGAAATACTATTTCTATGGTTTCTTATGAAACTTTAGTTTTAAATAACTTTCAATTTGCCATCCTAAATTTCATGCATTTTGTCATTAAAAATGGTAATTTGGTCAGCATTTAGGTAAATAACACCTAAAAAAGACAACATTTTTTATCTGTTATAGTATATTTATATATAGATTAAAATTTAAGTGTCCAGAGAAATAGATTTTGAGTAGATTTTCCCATTATATATTAGCTTTTATTACTGTTACTGTAATTGCGATTAGCAGCTGTTCTGTTTTTTCTCAAACTTTAAATAAGGGGAAAGGTTCAAATGCTGTATTAAATTCTTGCGGTTTTGACCATAAGCATGATATTTCGATGCAGGATACCAATTATCAAAAATTGATTCAATCCTCTGAACAAAGACTGACTACTTATTTAAGTATTCCAAGAACCAGATCTTCAAATGATATTTACACTATTCCTGTAGTTGTTCATGTTTTACATACGGGGGAATCAATAGGTAGTGGTACTAATATTTCTGATG
>Ga0206682_10002282_pt1 | contig 17681 bp, 20 predicted proteins | sample M240m12015metaG_FD_155444 | JGI IMG/M metagenome (GOLD analysis project Ga0206682, IMG submission 155444) | Ammonia-oxidizing marine archaeal communities from Monterey Bay, California, United States - M2 40m 12015 | ecosystem: Environmental > Aquatic > Marine > Intertidal zone | place: USA...
AAATTAGAATCTATAAGATCAATAAGATACTTATTAAAAACTGCTAAAAATTCATCGTTTGAATTTTCAGATGAAGTTAAATATTCTAAATCACCAGATGCATACCAATTATTAATTCCACTTTTTGTAATTTTTATTTCTATGAGTTGGTCAAAATTATACTTAGATGAAATCCTATTAGCAGGATTTGATAAAATGGTTAAAGAAGATAGGTCTTTAGAATCTTGAAGATCAAAAACTGGTAACTCCAAAAAAATACCTCTCTTAGAGGAAAGCTTGTTTAGTGATTCTATGATCTTATTATCTAGCTCGCCAAATTCTCCATTGTGAGTTAAAAAGTATGGGGGTTTTGATCCAGAATCAATTTCTATTAAAAACAATAAAACAGGTCTTGAGTAGTTAATTATCGGAATGGATAAAGCATCCATCTGATTTATAAACTTTTTTTGATCAAATAACACTTGTAAATAAGATTGATCATTAAATTTTTTAATGGAATAGCTAAGAATAAAATCTTTTCTTTTTACACCCGAATTTATAATTTTCCAAACATTTGATGGAGATGATGAACCGCTCAATCTGTAGACCATATTGTTAAATGCAGAGTTAATTGATTTTTCTATTTGTGAAGATTCCTTAATTGGCTCATAAATAGTAAAAAGTTCGCTATACTCCTTCCCAAAGGAGAAATTAGAAAAGATAATAAAGCTTAATAAAAAAAGTTTAAAAAGTTTGCTATTTGTTTGTTTCACATTAGGTATTCTAAATGACAAAAGAAATTATAGATAATGATCCTTACAAATCTGCTGGTGTAGATATAGAGGCTGGCAATAATCTAGTTGATAAAATTAAGAATGACGTTGCCTCCTCTCATGGTCCAAATGTTCTTGGAAATATAGGTGGCTTTGCTGGAATGTTTAAACTTGATAAGGATTATGATAATCCTGTTTTAGTAGCCTGCACAGATGGAGTTGGGACCAAGGTAGCTCTTGCTCAAGAGACAAACAATCTAAGCCATATTGGGCAAGACCTAGTTGCGATGTGTGTCAATGATCTTATTGTATGTGGTGCGAAGCCATTATTTTTCTTAGACTATTTTGCATCTTCAAAGCTTGATGTTGATGAGGCTGCTGTAATTATTAAAAGTATTGCTAAAGCCTGTAGTGATTCAGGATGTGCTCTTTTGGGTGGAGAAACTGCTGAAATGCCAGGGCATTATGTTGGTAATAACTTTGATTTAGCTGGTTTTTCTGTTGGATGTGTTGATGAGAAAAATATCCTTACAAATAAACTTATTGAGGCTGGAGATATCCTGATAGGGATTGAATCTAGTGGCCCTCATTCCAACGGATTTTCATTAATAAGAAAAATCATAAGTGAGTCTGATCTAAGTTCTGAAAAATTTAATATGATCACGGATATGGCTCTAAAGCCTACACATTTATACCCCTCTTTAATAATGCAATTGCTAGTAAATCATAAGATCCATGGGATGGCTCATATCACTGGCGGTGGTTTAACAGAAAATATTCCAAGATCTATACCAAAAGACCTATCTGTTACGATCAACAAGAAAGCATGGGATATGCCTGAGATATTTTTATGGCTTCAAGAAAATGGAAATCTTAAAGAAGAAGATATGTATAGAGTTTTTAATTGTGGTATTGGCATGGTTTTGATTGTTAATAAAAATGATGCAGCTCTAATTCAAAAAGATATAAGCGACCATGGGTATAAGAATTTTATAATTGGTGAGGTTGTTAATAAAGACACTGATTATCCTGTTAAATATTTTTGAGTAATGAAAAAAATTGTTGTTTTAATCTCTGGTAATGGCTCTAACCTGCAAGCTATTATTGACAGTTGTGAATCTGGGGATATTGATGGTGAAATAACTAATGTTATTAGCAATAAGAATAATGCATATGGACTTCAGCGAGCTATAAAAGCCAATATACCAACAAAGATACTTGATGATACCTGTTTCAATTCAAGAGAAGAGTTTGATAAAGCATTATTCAGCTATCTTTTAGATGTTGATGCTGACTTGATTGTATTGGCAGGCTTTATGAAAATACTTAACAAGAAAACAACAGACCACTTCTATGGAAAAATAATAAATATACACCCATCTCTTTTACCAAAATATCCAGGATTAAATACCCACACTAAAGTTATAGAGAATAAAGATATATATCATGGCATTTCAATACATTATGTCTCATCAGAACTGGATGCTGGCCCTATAATTGCCCAAGGGAAGATTGATGTTAAGGTTAATGAAAGCCTAGAGAGGCTGGAAGATAGAATCCACAAGCTTGAACATATTATCTACCCTAAAATAATAGACCTTATCTGTAAAAATGAAATTTATTTAGAAAATGACAGTGTAAGGTATCTGCATAATACTGGCTCAAAGGAATATATCTGTAATACTTATGAAATTTAATTTAATCCTTTTATTACTCTTTGCCTTTAATAACATAAAGGCTGACTCAATAAATGAATACTCTGCTAAGTATTTTTATAAATCTGATGAGATATCAATTAAAGGCATACGTAAGCTCGAAATTCGAGATGGAAAATACTCATTGAATTTTAAAGCTAAAAATTTACTAGCAAGTATGAGAGTTGGCTCAGAGTTTAATATCAATGAAGGAGTCTTAAAAACTAATAGTTATAGTATTAGAGTAAAGCCTCGTTTTGTTAATAGAGACCAGGATATTAAATTTGATTACATAGCTAATACTATTGAATCAACTGGAAGGGAGGAATGGGAAGAAGATCTTGATACAAGTGGCGAGATACTTGATCCTTTAAATGCTCAAATAAAAATCAGGATTAATTTAATATCAGGGCTTGAAAAGTTTTCTATAAATCTCTTAGAAATAAAATCAGGAAAAGTAGAAGAAAATTTTTATGAGGTTGCAGGAAAAGAAGTTTTTACTTTTAATGAAATTGATTACGAGTGCATTAAATTAAAGAGAATAAGAGAAACAGACGATAGAGAAACAATCTATTATATTGCACCAGATTTAAATTTTATGTTTCTTAAAATAGTAGATACGGGAAAAGACAGAAGCCAAACTTTAGAACTTATAGAAATATTAAGTCTTGGGTAAGGTAACACCGGTTTGTCCTTGGTATTTGCCATCTCTATCTTTGTAGCTTGTTTCACACTCTTCATCTGATTCAAAAAATAACATTTGGGCCACACCTTCGCCAGCATAAATCTTTGCAGGCAGGTTTGTTGTATTTGAAAACTCAAGAGTTACATGCCCTTCCCATTCAGGCTCAAGCGGAGTTACATTCACAATAATCCCACATCTTGCATATGTAGATTTTCCAAGACATACGGTAAGCACATTTCTAGGTATTCTAAAATACTCAACGGTTCTTGCTAATGCAAAAGAGTTAGGAGGAATAACACAAACGTCAGATTGAATATCTACAAAACTTTTTTCATCAAAGAATTTTGGATCGACAACAGCAGAATGTATATTTGTAAAAACTTTAAACTCATTAGAACACCTTACATCATACCCATAACTAGATACTCCATATGAAATAAGTTTTTGACCATTTTCATCCAGCCTTACTTGGTTTCTTGAGAAAGGTTCTATCATTTTATTGTCAGTAGACATTTTGGTAATCCACTTATCTGATTTAATCGTCATTTATTTCTGTTCTCCCTTGAATTGCTCTAGCAATAGTATTTCCATCAACGTACTCTAACTCTCCACCAATAGGAATACCATAAGATATTCTAGAAACTTTAATATTATTGATATGATCTTTTATAAACATTGCAGTTGCATCTCCCTCAACTGTTGAGCTTGTTGCAAGGATTACTTCTTTTGTTTGCTCTTTAGCAATTAAATTTAAAAAATCATTAATACCTAGATCTTCAGGACTCACAGCTTCTATAGGAGATAGCCTTCCAAGTAAAACAAAATACTTGCCTCTAAAACCTCCAGTCGACTCAATTGCAAGAACGTCTGATGGACTTTCAACGACACAAATACTGTCCTCATCACGAGAAGTGTCTGCGCATATTTTGCATAAAGAATTAGATGTAAGCATTCTACATCTTTCACACCTGCTTATTTCTTCCACGGCTTCCTGCATTGTCTTAGCAAGGATCCCAGCTCCATCTTTGTTTTTATCTAGTAAATATAACGCCATTCTTTGGGCTGATTTCTTGCCGACACCAGGAAGAATGGTCAGTGCATTAATTAAATCATTTAATAAGTCTTGATGCATTTTATCCTCTTGGCTTTATTGAGCCCTCGTCAATATTGCCTTTATGTTTTTTTAAGAAATTTTGAATAGATTGATTTGAAGAAATCGATTTTTCAGCCTTATTTTGTGATTCAGCCTCATGTTTATTGTGCAAATTTATTGGTGATGATGAGACATCGCCATGCTCAATTTTTATCTCTACATCATATTTTAGTTTTTCTTTACAGATCAAATTAAACTCTTTGAATACATTCTCAGGAATAGTATTTTCTTCATCATTAGTATGTAAAATGAGAGTATTTCCAGACAATTCTTTAAAAGATAAGTACCCAAAATAATTTCTAGCAAAAGGGCTCAAATTCAAGGAATTAAAAAAGGCAACCCATTCATTTTTTGTAGCAATTTTTATTACCTGATTGTCTGAAGAAACAGATATATCCACTTGAGGCACTTCTTTACTTATTTCTTGTTTATCTTCTTTAAAATTTTTAGCTTTAGGGGTGTCAATTTTTAGATTTTTTTTTTCACCAGTATTTATAGGCGTTCTCTTGGCATTGCTTTCTTCTATTTTATGAAGAGGATTGAATGCAAGCATTCTTAGCATGCATATTTCTAAAGCCTCTTTTGCATTAGGATGAACACTGAATTTTGAATATGAATTTACAGCTATCTCATAAAGTAATTGGCAAAATTCAGGGTCAATTTTACTGGCCAATTCATCTATTGATTGGTCTTTTGAATCCCGCAAAACCTGATGAAGTGATATTTGATGAATTATTGAAATTATATTCTTTAAAATCATCTCATACTCTGGTGACAACTCTTCAATTTTATACAAGCAATTAAAGGCTTCTTCTCCCCTTCCATCAATAATAGAATCTAACAAAGACATTAAAAGTGTATTATCAATTGTTCCTAATAGTTGATTAACATTATTTGAGTCCAAGATTCCATTTCCATGAGCTATTGCCTGATCAAGCAGTGTTAAAGCATCTCTTACAGACCCAGATGCAGAGGATGCAATCAGCTCAATGCTTTCTTGGTCATAAGAAATATTCTCGAGTTCAATAATTTTTTTAAGATGATTGGTAAGAATCGAACCTCCGACTATTTTGAGGTTAAGTTGCAGACATCTCGATTGAACTGTTTTTGGTATTTTTTCAGGATTGGTTGTAGCAAATATAAATACAATATGAGATGGCGGCTCTTCTAATGTTTTTAACAATGCATTAAAGCTGCTTTTGGACAGCATATGCACCTCGTCAATTAAATAAACCTTGTATCTACCACTTGATGGTGACTGAGGAACAGTTTCTAGAAGATCCCTCATATCATCTATTCCAGTCTTAGAAGCGGCATCAATTTCAAGAAAATCTAGATTTCTACCTAATTTTATTTCATTACAGTTTGTGCAATTATCACAAGGCTTGGCAGTCGGACTTTCAACTGAAAGACAGTTTAAACATTTAGCTAAAATTCTTGCTAGAGTAGTTTTTCCAACACCTCTTGTGCCAGAAAAAATATATGACTGGTGTATTCTTTCTTGAGATATCCCATTAGATATCGCTTGAACTATATGCTCTTGTCCAACAACTTCTTCAAAGTTTGCTGGTCTGTATTTTCTTGCTAAAACCTCATAGGACATAGCGATAAATCATAACATGACCTAACTAAAAACTGAGTCAATTTCTTGAAAACTAAAGCCCCTATTTTGCAAAAAAACTTTTTGCTTTGATTTATTTTTAAAATCATCCGCAATGCCATTTCTGTACTTTTTATTAAATGCATCGTGGGCAGCTTCCTTCCAACCACCAATCTCATCGAGAGCCTGTAAAGATATAGAGTTATTTATACCTCTGCTTGATAACTCATAACCAATTCTCTTAGGCCCAAAACCTTTTCTTTTTCTAATACGAACATACATTTCTGCGTACCGCTCATCATTAAGTAGGTTATTTGTCTTAAGCCTTTCAATAACTAAATCAATTAGTTCAGATGACTCAAATTTTTTTAAAAGTTTATTTTCCAGCTCTTTTTCAGAGTGCTCTCGTCTTGAGATGACATCAAGAGCTTTATTATAAATGTTAGAAAGTATTTCGTCGGTCATTTACTCAAATGGCACAACTCTTGATTTACCATTTCGTTTAATAATTCTTACAAGTTGGTTTTTTGTATAGCTATATGAGCCGGCTTCTTGAATGATTGATATGAGCTTTCCACTGTCTGTTTCTATGAGTAATTCGATTGCATTTTTTTTAGTAAGATTAGAGCCTATTTCTGCGCCTGCCGCTGATCCTATAAGTCCACCAATAAATGTTGCTATATCAGACTCTGTCTCAGAATCTGTTACTCCCTTACCAGCAGCACCCCCTATAATAGCTCCGGCAGCTGCTCCTTTCTGTCTATCACCTTCAATGACTACTTCGGTGATATCTATGATCTTACCCAGAACAACATACTGTTGTTTTTGTGCATCACCTCTTGTAACAACATCGGGCGCATAAGAAGTGTTTACACAGCTAGCTGTAAAAACTGAAATCATTAATAGGGTTAGTATGTTTTTATGCATCTGCATTCTCCATAAATATATAATTACGTTCTAATTCTTCTGCGATCATAAAGTAGTTTCTATTCTTATTCATCCCATCTAGCAACTTAACCTTATAAATTTTAGAGTTAAACTTTGACTCTAAAATTTGTATTTTATATCCAGTATTAAGTTTTTCAATATCACGAGAGTCTACAACTGAGAATTCGTCCCAATCATTAAATTTTCTTGCTCTATAGGTATTGTAGGCATCGCTCGGTAGGTAGTATAAGACCTCGCTGCCAGAGTTAGATAATCTACTACTTCTGGTTTCTAGTTGCCAAATATCCCCTGGAGAGGGTTTTTGTACTTTAGTTTCATCTAAGCCCAATACTGGCAAAATTAAAATAAAAACAAAGGATAATAATATTTTTTTCATATAGGTTTGACCAAATTTATTCATTAAAGTTTCATTAGTATTTTATCAGAATAACAAAAGTAGTCTGAATAGACTTGTAAAAATGATAAATGGCCATAAATTAATTATAAGGAAATGCCATTTGGGTTTCCATATTTTAATAAGCATGCCTTCGGGGTGCTACTAACAGTCGCTTTTAAGGAGGACTACTATGATACTTAATTTTACTGATCCATTATTTACAACCAGAGTACTAGGATTTGAACCACTATTTGATAGATTGCAAAGACTATCTGAATCAACAGACAGATCTTCAAACTATCCCCCATACAACATAAGAAAAGATGGAAACTTCTTTTCAATTGAAATTGCTGTTGCAGGCCTAACAAAAAAAGATATTGATGTTGAGCTCGCAAATGGAGTGCTTTCAATAAGTTATGATGGGCCTAAAACTGAAGTAGTAAATGGTGCCAATGAAGTTGTATACCAAGGTATAGCTCAAAGAGCTTTTAAACAACAATTTACTCTTTCAGAAGATGTAATCGTTCAAGGTGCCGAGTTAATAAATGGACTTTTAACTATTAATTTAGAAAAGATAATTCCAGAAGAAAAAAAATCTAAAAAAATCGAGATTAAATCTCCAAAAAGAATTAGTAACAAATAGATTTTTATAAATATATTTAAGGGGCGTAAAAAGCGTCCCTTTTCATTTCATGAGGTAAAATATTTTATATGAAAATAATTAAACTTTGTTTACTTCTACTTACTTGTTCGAGTTTCATATCCTCTAACACCATCAGTACAGGACATGCTGAAGTGTCTATTGTGAAGAGCTCGTTTAGTCAAACTGCTGAAAATGAATTGATTATTGGTATCAAAATGGATATGCAGCTTCATTGGCATACTTACTGGAAAAACCCTGGAGATTCAGGCGGCCCTGTGAAAATTTCATGGGATATGCCAGCAGGTTTTGAAACAAGCAATATTCTGTGGCCAGCACCTAGTTTAATTCCATATCCACCATTAATGACTTATGGCTATGAAAACTTCGTTATATTTCCAATAAAAATACAGATTCCACAAGGCGCTGAAACTGAAAAGTTTATAGCAGATATAGATTTTCTTATTTGTGACGACATTTGCGTCCCAGAAAGAGCAATCATAAAAACATCCTATGCTGACCTAACATTCGATTCTAGGCTTGATGAGACATACAAAGAATTGCCTTCAGTTATTTTGCCTGTCATATCAACTCTTAAAAATGATGATCTAGAGCTTAGGTTCTCATTTAATCAAAATATTGAAGAAATACATTTTTATATTGACCAAAAAGATACTGTTTTGCATGCGAATGAACAAATTTTAATAAAAGAAGAAAATAATTGGTTATTAACAGTTCCCCTTAATAACGGTATTGATGCACCAGATATAATTGAAGGTATTTTAAGTATAAATAATAAATCATTTGTTGTTGATGCTTCGTTATCTGAAGCGAGCAGCTCTCCTGAAACATTATCAATTTTCTCGGCAATACTTTTTGCATTTATAGGTGGATTAATTTTAAATTTAATGCCTTGCGTATTCCCTATAATCTCTCTCAAAGTATTAAGTTTTATATCTATGGGTGGTGAGTCAAAAAATAAAATAAGAACTCATTCATTGCTATTTTCTCTTGGTGTTATTGTATCCTTTGTTGCTATCGCTGTTATTTTATTAGTTTTAAAAAATAGTGGTTTATTTATAGGTTGGGGCTTTCAGCTTCAGTCACCTCCTATAGTGGCCATCTTAAGTATATTAATGTTTATGATTGGTCTGATTCTATTGTCGGATATCAATATAGGGTCATCACTAACCAGACTTGGAAATATAGGGTCTAATAAAACGGATTACTCAAGCTCTTTCTTGACTGGTGTTTTAGCTGTAATTGTTGCATCACCATGCACTGCGCCATTTATGGGAGCAGCAATTGGTTATGCATTGATTCAGCCATCTTTTGTGACATTGCCTATTTTTATATCACTTGGAATAGGTTTTTGTATTCCTTACTTAATTTTATCGATAAGGCCTGAATTAATTTCATCGCTCCCAAAGCCAGGGCAATGGATGGAAACCTTAAAAGAATTTTTTGCATTTCCAATGTTTGCAACATCGTTATGGTTGATATGGGTTTTCAGTATCCAAGTTGGCTCAGATAAATTAATAAGTCTACTAATAACACTTCTTTTGATAAGTTTGCTTTTTTGGATATTTATTAAATCAACATCTAAATATTTAAAAATGCTAGCAACCTTAGCTGGGGTTATCTTTACATTAACTCAATTAAATTTAATAAAAAATACTGAGGCCAATGAAGTTTTAGATCAAAGCCTAAATAATGAACTTTCATGGAATGTGGGTATTGAAGATAAATTGAAAGAAAATGGACAGGCTTATTTGATCAATTTCACTGCTGCATGGTGCATTACTTGTCAGGCAAATGACAAAATTGCCCTCTCAAGACCATCTGTTGTTGATTTTATGCAAAGCAATAATATCAACTATATTGTTGCTGATTGGACCAATAGAGACGAAGAGATATTAAAAGTTCTTAATAAATATGGAAGAAGTGGAGTGCCTCTCTATGTATTTTGGAGGCCTGGTATGAAAGAATCTATCTTATTACCAGCTATTCTTACTGAAAATCTTGTATTGGAAATGATTAGCCAATAAAGCCGTTCTTGGTTTCTTGGAGATAATATTTAAAAACACTTATAATAAGCTAAACCACTATTACTTTGGAGAGATGTGATGAATGCTGATCCTTTTGTGCTTTTTGGAAATGTTCATTTGATAACAATTGCTCTAATTGCATTTGCAACTATTTTTTTTCCTTTGGCTTGTAGAAACCAATCAGAACAAAATAAATCATTTATTTCTAAAATTATTGCATTCATTATCTTGGCTCATGTAATTATTTCACCTTATAAAGATTTATATATCCTACAAAACCCTTATAACTGGAAAGAAATCCTGCCAATTCACATGTGTGATTTATCTGAAATATTTTTAGCATCTTTTCTTTTAGGTGGTCCTAAATTTCTATATAAATGCGCATTTTTTTGGGGGTTAGCTGGAGCGTCTATGGCAATAATAACCCCTGATATACCTGTTATTGATCTTGATTATGCATTTTTTATGATAGGACATGGAATGATAGTTATTGGTATTATGTATGCAACGATATCTCTTGGAAACCGTCCTTATGCAAAAGATATATTATCTGTTTCTTTTGCAACAGCCTTTGTTCTTCTTCCAATAGTGTATTTAATTAATCTTGTTTTAGGGGAGCCAGCTAATTACTGGTACTTAATGGCAAAACCTGCAGGCGCAAGTTTAATGGATGCATTTCCAGAACCACCGCTTCATCTTTTAATTACTACGCCACTTGCAATAGCAATGTTCTATTTAATATACATACCCTATGCGATTAAAGACAAATTAGTAAAATAATATCAAATAAGCTTTGATTAATATGGCAAAAAGATTTTTAATATAATTTAAATGGAAGAGTAAATATGGATAATTTTTTAGAGCTAGTTGGTCAAGTCTGGAGCAGAGGTTTTCTAGGAATAGATCTTGGATCAATAATATCCTCACTGGCAGTTATTCTAATAGCCTTTTTATTTAGAGGTTTTGTTATTTCTGTAATATTGAATGCATTAGGCAAACTTGCTGATAAAACAGAATCAAAAGTTGATGACGAGATTCTAAGTGCTCTTCGCAAGCCATTAGGTCTTATACCTGTTACCGTTGCTCTTTATTTATGTACATTAATTTTACCTATTGATGGCTTGATTGGAGACATTGCCACAAATATTGTTAAAGCTTTTGTAATTTTTACTATTTTTAGTGCATTGTCTAATGCCGTAAAGCCTATTTTTGTAGCTCTCTCTACCAGTGCTTGGCTTACTGCATCTATGCAAATGTGGTTAGAAAGAGCCTCACGCTTCTTAGTTTGGGTTATTGGAGTTGCAATAATATTAGACATCTTTGGTATTCAAATTGGTCCATTGGTCGCTGGACTGGGACTTTTTTCTGTAGCAGTTGCTCTAGGAGCTCAAGACTTTTTTAAAAATCTGATAGCTGGAATACTTATAATTGGTGAACATAGATTTCAACCAGGAGACCGTATAGAAGTATCAGGACAACTTCATGGAATAGTTGAAACAATTGGTTTTAGATCAACAGTTATAAGAACCTTTGATACTGCTCCTATGACAATTCCAAATAAAGATCTTTCTGATGTGAAGGTTATTAATCATGGGGGTATGATCAATAGAAGGTTGAATTGGAAAATCAATTTGGTCTACTCTACATCTATTGAGCAATTGGAATCAATCCGTACAGAAATCAAAGAATATATTATCAATAGCGATGACTTTGTGTCTGATCCTGACTTGGGCCCAGTAGTAAGAGTTGTTGAATTAGGAGCTAGTTCTATTGATGTCTTAATTGTTGCATACTCAGATCCAATGGGATTTGCAGCATACAATGAAGTAAAAGAAAATTTGATATTTAATATTATGAAAATTGTTAAAGCTAATAATTCAGAATTTGCATATCCGTCAACATCACTTTATGTTGAAAGTATGCCTAAGTAAGAATACCCATATTTCTTAATGAGCGATCAATACATATTATCGATAACAATTATTTCATTGTTAGGTTTATTTATTTGGGGTAAGTTTAGATATGATGCCTTGGCTTCAGGAGCTTTGGTTGTCCTCATTATTTTAGGAGTTATTCCTTCAAATCAAGCATTTGATGGATTTGCACACCCAGCCGTTATTACAGTTGCTCTGGTCTTGATTATTAGTCAGGGGTTAAAAAATTCTGGATTAACCGGTCTTGTTGGAAAAATTATTGGAGGTAGAAGCTTCACTAAATTTCAATTTTTAATTTCTTTATTGTTGATAGCGGCAATATTATCTTCGTTTATTAATAACATTGGCGCCCTTGCCATTCTCCTTCCTATAACACTAAATATTTGTCAAAGAATGGATTGGCACCCTTCTCGATTTTTAATGCCTCTTGCATTTGCTTGTATTTTAGGTGGGATGAATACAACCATTGGAACTCCGCCAAATATTATTATATCTGAGTACAAATCAACTATTTCAAGCGCTGGATTTAATTTTTTTGATTTTTCCTATGTTGGTCTTGTTATTACATTTTTAAGTATTTTTTTTATTGCTGTGATCGGTAATAAGTTTATTCAACTGCGAGAAAATTCTAATTCAGGCTCGGGGTTAATAGACCTTAAGGGATATTTGTTTGAAGTTTCTGTAAATGAAGATAGCTCTGCAATTGGAATGACCTTATCAGCATTTAAAAAAGAAGCCGGCGAAGATACAGAAGTTATTGGCATAGTAAATGAATCAGGGGGTGTAAAGAAAGTTAAAAATAATTTAAGAATAAAACCTGACCAAATCCTTGTGATTAAAACTCCACCTGATGAAATAGGAACAATTCTTGATGTATTTGGTTTCTCTATTCCAGAGGAACTTCACTCTTTTAAAGATGAAGATTTGGAAGAAATTGAAGCCATGATAACTCCAGGCTCTAGATTAATTGGAAGAAAGTATGATTTCTTCTTAAAGCTAGCCTATGAAGAACTCAATCTTCTTGGTCTATGGAGAAAGGGTGCACGATACAGAACTAGACTAACAAGGGAAACATTTAGAGCAGGAGATGTTTTGTTGCTTGGAGTTAGAGACCTTGATGAGGAAGATGTAACCAATAAAATAAAACACCTTGGTTTGATGCCTTTAAGACAAAGAGAACTTCAGACAATTCCAAGCAGAAGTAGATTATTAAAAGGTTTAATATTTTTTATGGTTTCTATTGTTTTAGTAGCATTAAATATACTTCCAACATCAGCAGCTTTTCTTTTATGCGTTTTAGGTTTTGCTAGAATTAAAATTATTGATAGTAATTTCTACAGAGAAATTGACTGGCCAATAATAATAATGCTAGCTGCAATGATACCGATTGGAACTGCTCTTCAGACAACTGGCCTTAGTGATGTAATATCATCAAATATTTCCTTATATGCTGCCGATATGAGTCTTTTCTGGTTACTGTTCTTGATATTAGTTATAACTATGGCTACTACCGATATTATAAATAATGCAGCAACAGCAGTTATCATGGCTCCAATATCTGCAGGAATTGCAATAGAGCTGGGATATGCGATCGAGCCATTCTTAATGGTAGTAGCAGTTGGTGCAAGTTGTGCATTTCTAACACCCATAGGTCATCAATGTAATACAGTCATCATGGGTCCTGGTAATTATAAATTTACTGATTATTGGAGGTTAGGCCTTCCATTAGATTTATTAATTATTACTGTCTCTATCCCAATGATTTTGTTTGTTTGGACTTAGATTGAAATTTCCAATAATGCTTGATGATGAAAATCTCGAAGAATATTTTAAAAAAATTAAAAAGATCTGCATCACCATGCATGATAAAAAACATAACTTAAAAAGGTTTAATCAGAAAGAAACTGTTGCTTTTGCGTCATTTGCAGATGGAATAAAATACTCAAAACAGCCTCATTACTTGATATATTCGTTAATAGGTGAATATTTTTGTTTACTTAAAAAATCTCAAGATGCAACAAAAAAAGTTGCCCTTATTTTTATACAAATAATAAAAAATAATGGATGACTATTGTAAAAGAAGAAATAAGCTTACAGGAAAACCTTTTGAGCCTGGTTATGTAGATGAAAATGGAAGAGTTTTTTTTAAGTATCTAAATAAACACGGCAACGATGGTTACTATCTTGAAGAATGGAAAAAAAATATGGAAGCTTATTTAATAAAAAAGCAAAAGGAAGATTAATCTCTGCTTAAGTCTGCCATCGCATCTATAATTTTTTCATAATCTCGATAAAACTCTTTGGATTCTCCGATTTCTTCAGTAATAGGAGCTACTACATCCTTACCCTCTTTAATAACACCAAGATCTAAAAGAGTTCTAGCTGTCATGACTGCTGTTGACACCCCTGCCCACCTAAAGTATTTCAGAGGACCCCATTTTTGAACATCACCATTATCTTTTTGAGCATATTTAGTTATTCTTGTAAAAACAATATCATTTTCTCTATCTACAAAGGTGTATTGACCAAACTTACCAGAGGTATTAAATATTTTACTTTCATCGTCATACTTAGAGATCCACCAATGCAATGAATAACCCCTTCTAGGACTATCTGGCGTGAAACCCCAAACAACTTTAAATGTCTCATCTATAAATTTTTTAGGGATTATTTGCTTACCATTCCATTGACCATCTCTGGCAAAAAGTAAGCCAAACTTTGAATATTCTTGTGCTGACATATCTACACAACAATATGTAAGAACATTTCCATTTTCGTCTTTCCAAAGTTTAAAATTCTTCATCCCAATAGGTTTAAATATTCTTTCAGAAAGAAGTTCGTCAGCCTTAACACCGGTTGCGGAATAAAGAATATCACCAATAATCATTGAATTTACATTATTGTATTCCCACTTAACCCCAGCATCTTTTTCAACCCCAACAGATTTTGCATACTCTAAATGATTGCTCTGGAAAAACATCTTTTCATGCTCATGAGCAGGAAAATCTAGACCACTAGACATGTCAAGAAGGTCCCTAATTGTAATCTCCGATCTCTCGTCATTATAATAGTCAAGGTACTTTCCAACCTTGTCATCAAGGCTGCCTATCTCTCCTTTTTCAATAGATATGCCAACAAGAGCTGCATAGTAACTTTTAGCCATTGACCATGATGTCCCATGAGAAGATGAGTCATAGCCATCTGCATATTGTTCTCCAATAATTTTTCCATTCTTTATAATAACTACACCCAACGTAGACCGATCATTAAAAGATAAATTTATAAGTTTGTTTACCTTGTCAGATTTAACTTTTTGGCTTTCTGGAGACGATAGTTCCCAGATATTTCCAGGGTAATACACTTCACTTGAGCTTATTGAAACAAGAAATATTAGATTAAAAAGTATTAAAAATTTATTTGTGAAAGCCATTAAAATTATCAAAAAAAAATTATTATATATTTTTTAGTTCTATGTGAACAGAATAACTTAATTAATATTATAAGTTATATTGATATATAGTTATAAATATATATAATAATATCGTTTTAACAGCATATGGAGCTACATATTGAATACACAAATTAAAAATGCAACGCCTGAGGAGGCTTTAGAATGGAGCCAAACAGACTACTTTATGGCAATGAAGTTTGACCCACTAGTTATGTTTGTAGTTATACCTGCTGCGATACAGGTAGTTGTTTTAGCATTCATGTTATTTTCCATGATGCTAACTGGAATAGTTTTTGATTAGAGTTTTTAAGCTTTTGATAGGTGTTGGTGAGAAGGATGATAGTTTTTCGCCATCTCCACTAAAGATATTAACAACATCAATTATCCTAGGATTTCTTTTTTTATCTATCGTTACGGTTTTATTAATTATCACTGAGAAATTATTATGAAAAATACTTTTTTAACATTAACATTTTTTATTAGTCTAGCTATTTCAGCTGAAACTTACACCGTTAAGATGCTTAATCAGGGAGCTGAAGGGATCATGGTCTTTGAGCCATCTATTCTTGATGTTGATGTTGGTGATACCGTCATCTTTGAGGCAACTGATGCTGCACATAACTCTGAATCAATGGAAGGCATGATACCTAATGGTGCTGTTTCATGGAGCGGGCCTTTGAGTAAAGATATTAGCGTTACATTTGATATACCAGGTGTTTACGGCTATCAATGCACGCCGCATTCAATGATGGCTATGGTGGGCATTATTAGAGTAGGAAAAAACATTGATAATCTAGAATCATTAAAAGCAGTTGCAAATATTAAAAAATCATCATTTGTTATGAATCAGGGCAGATTAGATTCATATATAGATAATTTGTAATAAAAGAGCTGTTATTAAGCTAGCCTGCTACCTCTTTCCATACAAACAACTTGGTTGAGATTAGCATCCCAATAACAATCCAAAGCGCTATTCCAATAAAGTTTCTGACAATATCAAAAAGCTGCAATCCGTCATTTGCAATAGATCTCATTGCATCAGCTACCAAGCTTAAAGGCAATATTTCTGCGAATGGTTGAATGAATAAAGGCAAAGATTCTAAAGGAAAAAATACACCTGATAATACTAATTGAGGATATATAAATATTGTTGCCATGACCCCTACACTTTCTTGTGATTTAGCTAAACTTCCTAATGAAAAACCTAAAGTTAAAAACATAACAACGCCTAGTATGATAACGAAATATAAATTAAAAATACTGCCAACTATATTTGCATCCAATATGAATAATGCAAAACTAAAAATAATACTTAGCTGACCTAATACTATTACCATTCTTGCAATAACTATTGCGATAACGAAATCAATAGGTTTAATTGGAGTTACAAAAAGACGCTTAAGAATTCCTCTTCTCCTAAATTCAACTACATTAAAACCGCTTCCAGCAATGCTTAAATTCATTAGCATAAAGGCCATAATTCCTGGTAAAAGAAAATCAATGTAACTTAATGTTCTTGATTTAACATCCTCTATCACCAATTTAAACATCGGAGTATTGCCAGTGATCTGACGTTCAATAGACAAGAGGGATTGATTAAGAATTGGTTGAATGGTTTGCATGAATTGAACCTGAGATTTATCTACTAAGAGCTTAATATTTAAATTATTCGCCTCGATATTCATGGTATCAGGGATAATTAAAACAATCATCAAATCTCCGTTAACTAAATCTTCACGCAATTTATCTTCGCTATCTTCTTTAACATTAAATAAATTATTCATTGTTAGTTGCTCAGTGAGTTGTTTTGATAAATTTGATTTAGAGTTATCAACCAAACCAACATCAATAGGATCAGTATCACCATCATTGAGTCCAACTATGCCTAGTATAAGAATAGGAAGGATAAGACTAAAAATAATATATTGTTTATTTCTTAAAAAAATTTGTATGAATACTTTTGTTAAATAAGCTTGTGGTTTATTAAACATACTAATCCCTTAACCCATGCCCTGTTAAGGCTATAAAAACATCTTCCATGTTTCCTTGAACCACCTCTCTTTCTTTATCTGGTGCATATTGTAGAATCAAATTTTGGGGAGTATCTTCAGCAATAATTTTTCCATAATCCATAATAGCTATCCTTTGGCATAATATTTGAGCTTCTTCCATATTATGAGTCGTTAAAACTATAGTCATGCCCATTTTATTTAGATCTAGCACTAAATCCCATAAGCTACGTTTCGCCTGAGGGTCTAGTCCTGTAGTTGGCTCATCTAAAAATAGCACCAACGGGTTGTTAACTAGTGCGCAAGCAATAGAAAATCTTTGCTTTTGACCACCTGAAAGTTCATTTGCTTTGGCATTAGCTTTATCACCTAAATTAACTTTATTTAAAAG
>Ga0206682_10002283_pt1 | contig 17680 bp, 14 predicted proteins | sample M240m12015metaG_FD_155444 | JGI IMG/M metagenome (GOLD analysis project Ga0206682, IMG submission 155444) | Ammonia-oxidizing marine archaeal communities from Monterey Bay, California, United States - M2 40m 12015 | ecosystem: Environmental > Aquatic > Marine > Intertidal zone | place: USA...
CACCATCAATAACATTACCAATGTTAGTATCAAGCATAGTTTTATTTGCAGATGTAATCGCATTTGCTACAACTGCTGTTAAAACATGTGCGCTATTAGCTGCATCACCTGTTGCTGCGCCAACATTAATTGTAAATGTATTTGCGTCAGCTGCTGATAGTACTTTAGTTGGTACACCATTTACTGGACTTGACGCATCTGGATATGTTAGCGGTACACTTGTATCGTATGCACAAGTAAACGTTAAACTATTAGATGCAATACTTACTGCATCAGCAGTTGTAAGTCCGTGTGCAGCATCTGTCTTAACAGTTAATACACCAGTTGTATGATCGTATGTACTGGACAAGTTTGGTGTAATTTCTTTAATAGCACCTAGTGATGCACTATTAGGATATGTTGTTGCCGGTAGTCCTGATGTTGTACCAGCTGTAATTGTAGTTGCTACTAGCTCAATTGCATCATGGATTGATTGACCATTATCTGTATCATTAAAGGGTGCAAAGTTAGTTCCTGGTGGTGTAATTGGGTTAGAAAGATTGTTGTTTGGTGCAGAACCTAGACCAACAAATGTTTGTAAAATGTCAGCTAATTGACTATATGCTGCTGCTGTTCCTGCAACTTGATCATCAGGAAGTTGGTCTAATTCTGCGCCAACGAAATAGGATCTAATAGCTTGTGTAATTGCACTATTGCCGCCGTATGTTAAGTCATAACTAGCTGCATCGATCAAGTACTCGACGTCTCTACGGCATTTAGCTTTGTCATAATCTAATGAAAGATTTGTTGCAATCCAACCTTCTAGATCATATGCAAGATATTCTTTCCATTCTTGTAATCTACTTGTGTTTCCCCCTTGGTTAGCAGTAGTATTTGGTGCTGCTGGGAAAGTTAATGCTGGTGCTGCTTGATCTGTACTAGTTGCACCGTCTGTAATAATTGTATTGATAAGATCAAAGTAGCCATCATTTGAGCCTGCTGTAAATAATCCATCAACACTATCACGTAGATAGCGTATAGCACCTAGTGTTGCATCAAGTTGATTAGCAATAACAAATTTTGAATTTGCTCTTTGATACGCAAGACCGTTTGTTACAGCGTTATAATTTGTACCAAGTTCGTTATCGTATGCTGCGCCTTCTAGAATTAACTTACTATCTCTTGCACATTTAGCTTCATCAAAGCCTGCTCCAGTTTGGTAAGTTCTTTTAACAAACTCAACAGTTGCTTTTTGAATTGCTTCTTTTTCAGCTAATACTGCTAATCTAGCTGCCTTAGCTGATTCGTCTTGTGCTGAAAGCGTTGGGCCAGTTACTACACCTTGGCCAACTTTGATCGGACTTGCGTCTTTAATTGTGTAAACTGCATCAGTGTCTGCAAAAACTGCTGCGTTTTGAATGTAAGGAATATTAACAAGATCATTAAAGATCATTGAGTTTCTACTTACGTTTGCTCCGGCACTAGCACTAAACAACGCTTCACTATAACCATCGGAAATAAGTCCGTAGTTACCAAAAGATGTGTTTGAGTTAGTTAGTGAACAAAATCCGCCTGTTTCGCAGAGGATTGAAATATCACATGAAATTGTAAAGATCGAAACAAGCTGAGTGTTACCTCTATTCATATGATGCACACCAATACCACCCTGGTTATACTGTGTATAAGCATCAACAACCATTGAGCGTAAGCCAGTTACAACTGAGCCGTCAACTCGCATACCTGTACCTGTTGTAGTATATGATGTACAGTTTTGTACATATGGTGAACACATAATTGATCCAGCACTTCCATCTGGGGGGAACGAAACCGCAGCACTTGGAGCAATATAGTTATTAAATCTCATATCTTTTAGGAATGAACCGTTGTTCACCCAAAAGATATCTTTATCGGAATTTAGTGGTTGTACAAATGATGTTCTAAGCGAGTCACCAACAATAGCAACAAACGCCGGAACCTTAACAGGATTGTCAACAGTATGTTGACCAGCTTTAACATAAAGCGTAGATCCTTCTGGAATATTTTTTAAAGCGTGATCAATTGTAGCAAATGCATCGCCAATTGTCTTACCGTCGTTTTCGTTCGAACCATTTGTAGTTACGTAGAAAACATTATCAGCTTGGTCTCGTGCACCAAACTCTCTAATTTGTAATTCACCATTTTGTTCTCTTTTTAAGAACATTTTGCCGTCGTATGTGTTTACGGCTACTTCACCTAATTCAAGTTGTTCAAAGGAAGGTACTTTTTTCGGTTCAGCACTCCTCTTGAGTCTTATTGTTGACATATTCAGTTCCCCTATGCAGACAGTGTGTTATAATAGTAGTAGTTTATACAACACATTCTATTTATCAAAGACGTTAGTTTTCCTATTAAAATATGTTATTTTAACGAAAATCACTACACTATATATCTAAAAAAAATATTATTATTGTAAAAACGGTATTTACTAAAATGATCCCCCGTCAATGTTTCCATCGATGTCTCTAGCTATTACAGAATCGGTGAATTTCGCACTTCCGTACACACGAAGATTCTCTTCGTTGATTCCATCATCGTCTCCAATAGTCACTACACCATCGTTTATATTAAAATCCACTCCTGGAATTCTAAATTTATCTGTTGAATTATTACCAATTGTAACTTCGTTATTTACAGTTGGAGTTGACGGTTCGGCATTATTACCTAAAATAATATTGTTTTCTCCATCTGTTAAATTTTGTGCAGCATCATTTCCTAATACAGCATTAAAGTTTGCATTAGACGTAACATTATTCATACTATTAAATCCAAGCGCAATATTCTTTTGTCCAGTTTCAATAGGGTCGTTTTTAGCGTCTGCTAGATCATTAATTGAAAATAATCTGTTGTCAATACTAATCGTTCCTGAAAAGTCAATATCTCCGATAATGTCTACATTTCCTGCAACATTTAAATCTAGAGCAACGTTGGCATCACCACCGAGGTTAAGAGTTTTGGCGATGCCAACGCCACCATCTACGACAACCGATCCATTGGTTATGTCTGTAGAATTTAAGACATTGTCAAAATTAGCAATGCCTATTACGTTTAAATCTTCTTCAAGATTTAAATTACTTTGTTGAATGTTAACAGCGCCAGAGCCGTTAGCAATGAGATTAATATTACCTTCAGGATCATCTGGCGTAACAAAAATATTATTTTCTTCTAGTATGAGATTACCAAACTGAGCTCGCTGACCTTTAACACCGAAGTCGCCTATATACACTGCTCCGGTAACATATATTGACTTTCCAGATATCCCACTAGGAAGATTTGATCCGATGAAGTTTAAAATGCCTGCTTTATAATCAAAGAACCATTCATCGTTGCTGCCAGAACCTGATGCAAACAATTGACTACCTGATGTTTGTGGACTAGATGCACCTGGATTATCTAGATAAACTTTAATTTGATATGTAGATCCAAACTCTGGAGGTATCCAATTAATAGAGTTTGTATTCCATGTTCGGTTTGGACTTGCTGTAATATCTTGTACTGCTTCAACTGTAGGGTATCCGTTACTAGATTGAGAATCATTATAAACTTCAACTAGAGCATCTGATTCAGTCTGTATAATTCCAGGTATAAGATCAGAATCGACCCAAATAGTATCACCACGTAACAGTAACGGACTAGGTATTGATTCGTTTGTCGCTGCCTTAACACTATTAACATCTGTTTTTGCAAACCCGTAACCAATCTTTTTCCAAAGAAAGTCTAATTTCTGTGCGTCTTGTATTGCCATGTTATGCTGTTCCTATGCTTAAACTTGTTATCCTTTGTCCAGTGTCTAAGCGTATTCTTACTATACATAAATTGTTAGTAGCATTACTCATATTCTCTGCCCCCAAAGTCATATCAAACGATCCGTTGATATTTGTGTTAAGATTAATTCTGTCTGCGCCTGTAATTGCACAACCATCTGATCCATTACCGCCGTTAAGCGTATCCCCGCCCGGGACACCTGCACCTGCATATTGTAATGAACAATCTAGCCAGCCGTTACTACTACTTGCTGAATCAATCGCTGTTCCCGGAATTGCAATCCACATCCCTGCAATTCCTTTATTCGATGCACCTGTATCAGTTGATATTGATATTGAAAAGTTAGCAACAACTTGTCTACGAAATGCAAATGTAAACCATTGTTGACCTGTATCTCCTGATCTATCAGGGCCCGATGGTAAAAAGTTTGTATAGTCAATAACATTATGCTCTATTTCACCTAACCGTACTGTTGATTCTTGTGTGCCTTCAACACCTGGATCAGAATTTTCTGTGTATAGGTTATTACTATAATAATTTGTTGCACTATTATATAACGGATTATCAGTTGATCCGTCAGTTGCAAAGTCAAAAATTCGTTTGCCATCATCGGTATAAACACCGTTGCCAAGGCTGTTACTTACTTGGATAGCAATTTCACTTATACCAAACTGTCCTGATTTATGGTATGCAATTGGTTGTGACTTATTTGAATAACTTGAGTTTCCGTTTACGTTTTTCATAAAATACCTTAATGTATCAATTGTTCTTGCATTACTTGTAGCAAGATTAACTTCGATATCGTCTAATACATAATTTGATGCAACACCTGTTTGTGCTAATGGAATGTTGCTGTTATCGATCATCGGTACACTACCGTCATTAATATCAACGTATGAGTATGACTGATATGGTATTGCAGACGACGAAGTTCCTTCATAGTTAGCGCCACTCGTTACGTTTAATGGATCAGAAATATTTGAATACGTCTCACCGATAAGATTTGATACTTCAATTCCAGTAATAAACACACTAGGGTTTCCTGTACTGTAATACGGAATGCCAGAAATATATCTATATGTTCCGTTGTTTCCTGCAACTACAGTTCCTGCTGACAATGACGGAACAACTGTTAAGTCATCTTTAACAAATTCAATTTCATTTGTTGAAAATACACCAGCAACTGGCGCATCATGATCAATCCTAAAACTGTTTAATCCAAACGGTACAGTTGATGCATCTTTAGCTAGTCTAGCTCTATAACCATAAAACGCATCCGGGTAATGAATACTATTAGCAAACGATAGAGTAGTACCGTTCGTAGATAATAGATTATAATCACTCTCAGCAGATATAACAAGTGTATCAACTGTGCCGCCGTTTGAACCTAATACGTTTGTTAACTCTTTTTCGCCATCTGCAACTGACGTGTCGCCATTAAAGATTGCCTTTACTACAGGTTTGTTTAACGGATCATATGGCTCTTCTAAACCTAGATCTGAAAATGCATAACTGCTTGTTGTAGTTGATTGTATTGTTCCTGAAGTTTTTATTGTTCTATTAACTGGGTTGCCCGGAAATACAGTTTGATTAATTGTAGCTATTGTTGCACCTGATGCTAAGTATGGTGATGTTCCGGTTGTTCCGTTAGTACCAGTTCCTGCAAAGCTTATTGGCTTTGTGTTAATTCTTGCAGGAGTAGCAGGATCGTTTTCATAAATTTTTAAGTTATATGATACATCAACACCGGCTGCAATAACTGCTGGATCAGCAGTAGTGTGTGCTCTTAGAAAAAGTCTTAATGGAGTTGTTCCTGATCCTGTTTGAGTTCCATCAAGATATGTGTGAACTAATCTAGGAGCATCAGCGCCGGCACCGTTTGCAAGTTTATCGCCGCCACCGTTTTGAGGATCACCGTTTTGAATAATTGTAAAGCCGTCGGCATCAAGTTCTCCAATCTCTTCTAACGGAGTTCCGTCTCCCCAGTCAACTTCGTACGTTGCTTCATTTGGAAAAAATCCTCCAGTATTTGATGTAAAGTTTTCTAAATAAAGAGATTGTCCTTCAATTACATAATATTGATTGCCGGATAGTGCTGTACCTGTTCCTAATGGTAATGATCTAAATAAATCATAGTCTGCTACGGGGTCGGGAGTATAAATTGTAATGTAATCAATTTTTACTTCCTCAGAATCTGTACCAGCACTACCCGGGCTTTGAGCATCTGTATTGCGAACTACTACCTTCACTGAGAACAGACCCCCTAATGGTGCGTTGTAAATAAATGAAACTGTTGAAAGATTAGCACCAGTGCGCATATAATCATGCGACTCTGCTGGTCTATTATATCCTGGAATTTGAGTTTCAAGTTCATCAAACCTTCTACTTACATCCCAATCCACTTCAACTCTATTCCAAGTACCATCAACGTCTAAATTAAGTGTAACTTGTGTACCACTACCTGCTGCGGTAGGGTTTGCTGAGAAATCAATACTTCTAATAAAAGTATTATTTCTAATATTATTCATTGCTTCGTTTAACATATCAACTGCTTCAGCAATATCAATGTTTTCGTCTATCTTATCTAGCTTATCTTCAATACGAAGATCACTATTTGTATCAAAATTTCCCTGACTAATTGTTGCGCTTCGAACAAATGCACCATCGTCAAATGTACTATCATCAGGTGGTCCTAATTGAATGTTGTCACCGGTGTTAAACGCAAGGTTGTCAAAGAAGAATCGAACCATACCGCCTTCAGTAATAAGTCTTGCATCAGCTCCTGGTGTAGGAACTTCTGATTCAGGATCAATTAGATAGCTAGTGTGGTCATTATTAATTTGATTTACTGTATACTCGTTTAACGTAAACTGTCTAGAGTAAATATTTTTCCAGTTCTTTGTAAGAGCGCCGATTGATGTACCATTAGAACCGTATGCTCCTGCAGGAATTGGCCACGGTGCTCCTGAATCTAATGTACCGTCTGAATCAATATCTGGAAGAATATCTGTATTTACATCAGCATTAAATGTAATGTTATCTGTATTTGCATCACCTAGTACTAAATCGCCGTCGGCAACAATCGATCCAGTAGCATGTATATTACCTGTAACTTCTAGATTGCTTAAAAAATTAATTGTTCCTGAATCAGCAAAGATATTCATATCACCAGCTGTAGTTTTAAGCGTGTTTGCATCCATATTAAAGTTGTCAATTGTTAAATCAACACCATCAATAAGTAATGTCGACGTAAGTGTCGGCGTTGTAATTGTTTCGTCAACTAATAAATCATCTTTAATCTGTACTTTACCAGATGTTGCTCTATTTGTTATAACGTCAATAACAATATCTGATAGTTCATTACTAATAACATTATTATCTACTAAAATATCATTAATAATAAGTCGATCAGCATCAACTGAATCAACTACATCTAAATTATCATACACATATATTGTTTTACTCGAGTCAACTGTATTAAGATTATTTGTAATAACTTCATTTGTTTCGACGGTTCTAGCAACTGTTAAGTCGTGATCAATATAAAAGTATCCATAAGAGTTAACACTTCCGTGTAAGTTGATTGTGTTTACTGTTGAGTCGCCTAAGTTGTTAACACGTAAATTTAAATCTCCAGTATATGCTTCAATTGACGCTTCAGTATCAGCATTTAGCTCAAGCTCTTGATCTATTATTACCTTTGCATCTAATCCTTCAACTTTAAAGTCACGTAATACAGTAACTTCACTCTGCATAATAATCTGCGGATCATCTGCCGATGCTGATGACGGGTTGCCTGCTTTTAGAATAAAGTCTTGATCTTCTACATTTACTTCTACAACATTATCATGTATGAACACATCATCAATTTGCATTTGCTCTGAGTTAACTAAACCGTCATTTGATCCATCAATTTGAAATACAGTTTTACCATCTGCATCTTTTATCTTAAATGTTCTACCATTTGGTATAACAACTTCAGCAGAATCAAGTTGTATTTCAGAACCTTCAAACGGTTGTAGTATTAACGGTCCTGCATCTGTTGTAAAGAACTGATCACCTGACGAGTCTTCAAACATATTCATTCCTGCTATTTCAGCAGTGTTACTAATCACTGTGCCACTAGTTGCAGTTATATCATTTTGTACAACTAAGTTATTAGTAACATCAACATTACCGTCAAGTGTAATAAAGTCAGCAGTTGATCCAGCTAATAAATTAATATTACCTGCTGTACTTTTTATTGTGTTAGTATTAATTAAAACATCGCCTACATCTATTTCTAATGTTTCGATACTGTTACTTACATGGGCATTACCCGTTACATCCATTGTGTAAAGTGGTGATTCGTTATTAATGCCTAGTCTATTATTATTAACATCAAAGTATGTTAATGCGGTGTCTGTGGGAGTGTTTCCTAATTTAATGTCAAATCCGTCTCTATAAAGAGCAGCCTTTAAGACCTGACCTGATATGCGCCCTACAGCCATAGTTCATTCCCCCGGGGATCACCGTCCCTCCAACCAGATTCTCAGCAAACGCTCTTTGTCGGTTGACCACAGTATGTCCTGAAAGCCCTCATGCCTTCATTAATATTATTTATCTGGAAATGAAAATTTTTAAGTTACTTGTTAAAGTTGTGCAGTACTGTAATAGGCTTTGCAAGCGGTACGCTAGAAGTAAATTCTAAATAATACCCTGTTTCTCTAACAGATCCTGATCCAATACCTGCGCCCGTGGCTGTGAATATGCGACCTACTACATTATCAACTGCACCAACTTGAGTAAAGTCAGTTGTCGCGCCGCCTACGCCGTCGTCGACTGCTGTAATAATGTATTCAGTAGCTGCTACCATAGACGTAGCTGTGATTTCACCGCCTGTTCCAACACTTACTGGGTTCTGCACTAAGTTATAATTAGTAGTAGAGATTTGAAAAACATTTTCAATCAATACGATCATAGCTTGCGCACTGTCTGGTGCTGAATAATCAGAGTCTTGGTTGTCTAATGGTCCAAAAATTGTTTCTGTACCACTTGCACCATTTAATGTTTGCTGCACAATAGATCTTGGTTCTTTATATCGAACCTTTCTCCACTGCTCGTCTTGATAAAATTCAAACTCGTCAACATCGGTATTATAACGCATATGTCCATTTTCAGCAAACTGCGGACGAGTCGATGTTGGTCCTTTTGGAACCAACATTGTATTTTGAGTGTCCATTATTACTTCGCCGGTAGTAGAATAAAATATCCCTTTACCGAGCGTACTCTTATCATTTGATGTTTGACGTTTTACGTATCTCATTATAGTTCCAAATAACTTACTGTAGCAGAAAGAACAGTCGGTGAATCACAATTAACAATAATTCTATCTCCGCCTTCAATAATAATTTTTTCAGTATCAAACGTAAATGTTTCACCTGCTGTCATTGGCATTGAACCAATTACCTTATTTAAATTACCAATTGCATTACCTTGTTTTACAAAATGTAAATCAAAGTTTGTTAAATTTTCAGTATCATCTGCTGGATTAGCTGTAGCTGTGTTACAAATCATAATAACTGTAACCGCATATCGCTGTTCTGCTGGTACTTCAAGTAGTACTGTGTCGATTGTTTGTATTAATACACTTTGTATTGCCATGTTTTTACCTCTTAAAATATAATTCCGTATAGGATTGATTTACTTCTACTAACAAGTTCGTCTCGAGTTTGATCTTGATTAACAAAGTATATACCTGTACCACCAATTGATTGTGCTCCGGTATAAATCTTTGCACCGTTTGTCGGAATACTAGGTACTAGTAACGGGTTAGGTAATGCAGTAATGCCTAATACATTATTTACTCTTACAACCTGTGTACTCGAGTGAGTTAAAACAAGATCTTCGCCGCTATTAACTGCTTTAATTCTGTTTTCTTCAAATTCAACACGCTGTAGTTCTACAGTGTCTTCAAAGAATGTTGCAGTAAGTGTATTATCTGCTCTAACTTCGATTCTACTTGATAGCCCGTCAGTTTCTTGATCAAATACTTCAACTGAACTTTCTGAACTGTCACCGCTGAAGATCTTTTTCAAACCAACTGTTCCTAAAACAGCATCGTCGACATATTTCTTGTTAGGAATGTCATCATCGTCTAGTAAGTTTAACTCATAATCAACTGTTCCTGCTACACTAATTGTACCAGTGCCTGAGCCGATTAAATTTAAAGTTTCTCCGTCGGATGCAATAGCATTAACTTTAATACCAACAAGTTCTCCGTCAGTATTTGTAAATGTAAATGCACCATACTCAGTTGTTACAGCTTCGATTGGATTTTCATCAACACCTGGATCAGTCCATGCAATAGTTTCATCAAATAGTATTCTTGCATTAGGCAAATCGCCTCTATCTATTTCAATACCGGCTGTGCGGGGTAGTTTAGTAATACCAACTCCTGTTTCGCCTTTATTAATTACAATTAGATTGTCTTCAATCTCTAAATCAGTAGTCTGTAAACTAAAGTTATCACCTTCAACAACTAAGTTACCATCAAGTGTTGCAGTACCATTAGCACCGACTGTTAATCCGCCGCCTGCAGTTTTGATAACAAAGTCACCATCGGGTATATCAAAAAACTTACTCATATTAAACCTTTATAAAAGTAATGCCCGCCGTAAACGGGCATTAAAATCTTAGTCGCCGTCTGACTCAAAGTCGTCTTCACCAGTTTGTGTATCGTCGCCGCCACCTGGTTGGCCGTCTGCTCCGTAACTAAATACGCCAGCTTCTTCCATTTCAACTGCATTATCTTCGGTTGAATCGCTAAAGTTCCATGGTAGTGATTCACCAGTGTCAACTGTTACTTTACGAGCTGTAATTTTTACTACTTGTTTAAGAGCGCCTGTATCGTCTTTAACAGTCATAGTCATTTCGCCTTCTGCTAATACTGCTGGAGTGTTAGCATCTGCTGCTGACGCATCTACTAGAAAACAATCTTTAATTGCTGTTCCGTCTGTGCAACGGAATTTTTTTGATCCTAGTTGTTTTACAATCCAGCCATTTACTGAAGTTGCACCGTTATTAAATTGTACTCTGATTTCATTTCCATCGGCTGTAGGTGTGCCGAAGAATCTTTTATTTAGTGGACGTCCCATTTTGTTTCTCCTTGACGTTCTAGGTCTACGCTGCGGGTTACAGCATAAGTCCTCTTTCGAGGCGCTCATTAGACAAAGTATTTATCTCGTTTGTTCGGAATATAATTTATAAACTCACGCACATAGTCAAAATGTTGACTTAATGTGGAAAATAATTCAGGGTTTAAGTTATGTGACACTGCATCATAACTAGTTTTACCTATATCTGAGTAATATTTAATATCTATACCATAGTCTGGAAATATTCCTGTTACAAACAAACACGTATCGCCCAATGTCTTAGCATCACTAGTGCGAGTCATTTGTAAAAAGGTTTGTGCAAAAGAAGTGTTTGGTAGAAAGTCCGACTTGTCCATATGGCTCGCTAAAAGGATAACCACATAGTGCTCAATAGATTCTGGTAACTCAATACCAGTATGTTGTCTGGTTTCTTGTACTACATCGTAAAATGCAGATACATATTCATCCTGCATGATGTATTTATAAAAAAAAGACCTGCTCAGTTAAGAACAGGCCTTTTTATAATGTGATAGGAAGGAATTACTTATTACCTTCAACCGGGCACAAGTAGACTCGTGCAATAAACCCGGAACATGTATGCAGTCGCTAAACCAACCCGCTAAGGTTCTTTTACATTACCTTAATGCCGTCTACCGACATTGCTTCAGTCACCATCTAACGTAAACCGTCGTCTTCGTTATGTAACTAATATAACATCTCTACAGACAATGTCAACCATTTTATTAGAAAAAAAGTCAAAAAAATAGGCGCCGTAGCGCCTATCCTTTATCTGTATTAACTATAACTTAGCTAAAGCTTACGTTACCTGAAGTAACAGCAACTTTACCTAGATAATCAGCTGCATTGCCTAGTGACGAAGCAGTATTTGTTAGCTCAACATATCCATAACGAGTCATGAACGATACTGTTGGCTCAAATGTGCCTGGATCTAGTACAACACCACTTGACATTAACGGGATATATGGGCAATAGAACGCTGCTGCGTCTGATTCGCTTGTTCCTTTATATCCAATTAGAACGTCTGCATTATCTACAGCATATGTGTTAACATATACACGCATTGCACTGTTTAATGTACCAACCATTTTAGTGTTAGTTGGTGCTTCAAAAGTACCCTCAGTAGTACGTGCAAACGCACTTGTAGTTGCTGATTGTAGAAGTGTTAGTGTAAACGGAGAAACAACACACCAGTTACCTGCGCCACGACGTGTACGCTGAGCAATTAGGTTTGATACTCTGTTGATTTGAACTGCAAGTGCTGCATGCTCGTCACCAACAAAAGTAGCAGTACCTGAAACTGCATTTTGGTCATATGTTTCAATCGCACCACCAGCTAGACTATTAAGGCTTGCTAGTACTTCTTGATCGATCTCAGCAGTAATCTCTTGTGCAAGTGCTGCCATGATTTCTGCTTCAACGTCGATGCCGTGCATTGCTTGTGAATCTTGAGCTGCTTCAAAAGTCCAACGAGCTGATAGCTTGCGTGACTTTGCTTCAACAGTCTGTTTCAAGATCTGAATTGACATCTGGTTACCTGCAACACCTTCCATAGAAGCTGTTGGGCTTGGTGCAGCATTTGATCCAGGATTGCCTGAGTATGACTCAGCAATCTTGAATGGTGAAAATGCTTCATCCCCTGCTGTTGCTCCGTTATCTGTATTTGCATAACGTACACGTAATGTGTGAATTTGAGCGACAGGACCAGTCATTGGCTGTACGCCAACAAGTTCGTTTGCAATGACTGTTGGCATTACACGTCTGATAACTGGTAGGATAACTCTGTTTAGAGTTGCGATATTACCGGCAGAAGTAGCACCTGCTGTTGCGCTTTCTGACAAATGACGACGAGTATTCTCGAGCGTAGCTGCCATGACGCTTTTCTTGTTGCCTTGTAGGCCTTCAAGAAGTGCAGTTTTGGTGTCCTGCCAGCGACTTTCTAGTAGTTCTGACATTGGTATCTCCTTAATTTAATCCAGCTAGACGTTTAATGTCTACGACATTGTGATCGTCTGCTTTAGAACTAGTGTTTTGTGATTGTTCACGGTTGCCTGTTATAGTTTTGCCTTCGGTTAGTGCCTGTTTCTTTGCTGGAGTTTTATTACTATCGATTACCGATGGTAGGTACTTATCAAACGATGCTGTTAGGCGATCTGTCTGAACAGTTTCCAGTAAGGTATTCATGATTTCTTGTTGGTCTTTACTTAAAGGACTAATCAAGTCATTCATAATTTTTCCTCTACGTGCAGTTTCAACTAATGCGCTATTCTCAGTTACCTGATCTTTTGCTAGTTTAATTGCTTTTGCCGTATGAGCTTTTGCTTCTGCAAGCTGTTTATCCTTAGCGGATAAAACTTTAAGTAGTTTAGCTGTTTCTGATTTTTCATTCAAATACGAGCTACCATACTCACTTGAAAATGCTTCAAAGATTTTACGACCAAAGTCGTTTTTACGTGCAGTATCAATATCAGCCTTAAGTGCATAAATCTCTTTTGAAAGAGTTTTTGCAACTGTTTCTGATACCAATGTAGTACTCTTTGTAACAAAGTCTTTTTTGACCTTAGCAACGTGGTCTTTTGCTTCACGCACTAGACGAACTTTAGTTTCTGCTAAGTCTTTTTTATCTTCATAAAATTCTGCAATTTCTGAAGCCAATGATTCGACAATAAATTCTTCTAATTTAGTATGCTGTTCTTGCATAGCTACTTTATCAGCACGTAATTCTGCAATCTCTTCTGAAAGTTGTCCTACGACAAAATTCTTTAAAAGATCTGCATTATCACGCATTGCAACTGCATACTTAGCTTTCGCTTCTGCAAGCTGCTTTCTATCTTCTGCAAACTCTGCAATTTCACTTGCAAGTCCTTCTGATAGCATTTGATCTATTGCTTCTACCATTGTTTGCTTGTCGTGTTCGTACTTCTGTGCGAACTCTTCACGCAGTTCAGCAGTTACTTGCTGACGGTTTTCTGTAACCCTTGCGTTCCAAGCCTCTTCAACTTCCGTTTTCAGTTCTTCTGAAATCGCATCGTTTTCGAAAAGGTTTTTCAATGCTTCTAACATGGTGTTTTCCTTATCATTGCAGTCTGTTGATTATGTTAATCAACGACTCCTTTAAATATTTTTGAGCCTTTGTGTCTTCTTTTGTTGCCTGTGCTAATTCGTATGCCTTATACCCTCCACGTGCGTTCATTAGATGCTCGTATATTGGTGTTGGATATGCACCGGGCGCGGAAGGTTGAGCAACCGCATCCACAGTGATAATTTCAAAATCAGAAACGTTGCCGCTTCCGTCTTCACTAACGTTACCGCTACCTCTAGATGATACACCTAGTTTAACTCCGCTTTGCAGCATTGTTTCAACTAGCTTACCCATAGGAGTAGGAAGTATTTTTAGTTTACCGTAACCATTTGGTCCATCCATCCACATTTCAGATATCATATGACTAACACGGTCAAGGTTAATATTAAGGCCTTCAGGATGATCAACTTCTCCGAGAACTGAATAACCTCCAGTTATTTGATCATTGAGAGTTTTGACAGCCCTGCCTATTTCTTCAACAGGATACACACGCTGGTTAGCATTGCGTACACCGCCTTGGATGCAAATACCTTTCATAAAAAGGTCTTTGCCTTCATTAGCAGACTCGACAACAATCCTTGCTTGGTCGAATGTCAAGTTCTCACGTAAGTTTTTCATTCACTATAGTCCTTGTCTTGCTTACTTTGCTCGCTTGCTCAACTTGTTAAGAGTTGAACCTGCGGCTTTGTCAGCAGTTTCCGGCTTGCCTTTTGTTTCAGCGCCGTGTCCTGGCTCTTTCTTTTTGAAAGATGTTTTGCCAGCTTTACCACCAGGAACGTTAATGTTCTTAGTGTTCATTGCTGCTGGTGCTTGCTTCTGAACTGGGTTACCTTTAATAGTTGTACCTGCTCCTGCTTCACCGCTTTCTTCTGTATCTGCACGTAGGATATTTGCAGTTGTTCCGCCCATATCGTTTTTACCTGCTACAGATGATTTTGTGTTTGCGCCGTTGTCACCGTGCTTTGCTGGTGCAACTTTTTCTACATACTCGCGCATTTGCTCACCTGGAGTTTTTTCAGCTTCTTCAACTTCTTCGTCTGCTGCTTCTTCAACTTCTTCGTCTGCTGCTTCTTCAACTTCTTCGTCTGCTGCTTCTTCAACTTCTTCGTCTGCTGATTCGTATGTAAACGCTTCTTCTTTTTCTTCTTCGCCTTCTTCGCCTTCTTCGTCGCCAGCCTTGTCGCCGCCGTCAAGTAATTCAGCAAATTTAGCTTCTAACTCTTCAATTTCATCTTTTACGTTATGAATGATTTCCATTGCGTCATTTTCGTCGCCTTTGTCGTCCATGTCCATGTCGTCGCCATCTTCGTCGTCCATGTCTGGCTCCATGTCACCCATCATATCATCTGCTGGATCACCGCCCATCATTGGGTCAGCTTCTACTTCAAACTCATCTAGGTCAAAACCTTCTTCTAGATCATCATCAGACTCTTCTACTTCTTCGTCTGCTTCGTCTAGGTCTTCATCTGATTCATCTACTTCTTCGTCTGATGCTTCTTCAACTTCGTCATCTGACTCGTCTACTTCTTCATCTTCTAGTAGTGATTCATAAATATCTCTTGATTTTTCTACCACAATCTCGTGGAATAATGCTTCTGCACCTTCTTTGTCTTCATTGACAAGAAGCTCAAGCATTGCTTCAAACTTGCTACGATCTGCCATTGTTCTCTCCTGTTAAAAAATAAATACCGCTTACACGGTATGGGCTGTCAATATTATTTACTCTATTTGCACGAAAATGGTGTGAAACGGCACGATTTGATGCCCGTAACACCATTAAATACTACGTTAAATTGTGTATTTGCATAAATTCGTCAACGTATATATGCTTCATGTTCTTGATATTTACCAATTCTTTTGGAATAAATCCGTCTCGATCGATTACTCTAATGTAATTAATTTTAGGATATTCATTTAATGTAATTGTAGTTTGCTTTAACCAATTACCATAAAATGTTGCACGGTCGCTTGTCTTCTTATAATTTAAAGTATCAGCATACATATTATTAACCATACGTCCTTTGTCAAGTCCTTTATAATCAAAACCTAAAATGTATATTGTATCATATGTGTGTTGACTAGCTAACCACATTGCTGTTGGTCCACTTGACCATCCCTTAGACGGATTAAATAAATTTAAACCTTCTATCTTTTGATAACTTCTATTTGGATTTGTGTAAACTGGATGTTGTAACTGATAACCTTGCTTGGATATTTCTATTACCATCCTAGTGTCAACAGCAATTAAATAATCAGGTGTAAATTCTCTATACAATGCATTACACCCGTATATCTTTCCTATACTTTTTAATTTTTCTAATTGTATTGGAAACCTACTTGTGCCGTTGCCTACAACAAATGCAGTCGATCCGTTGACTTTAGGTTCAATCGGTTTACGAATAATAGTTTGATTAAATTCTTTTTGATGTCTAGCAGCTTTTTTAGCCAAGCGTCTTGCTTGTTTAATTCGTTGCCATTCTGATTTAGTATATTGACTCTTGTCTATCTTTGCCACTACATAGCTGCCTCTGCATTTGCAGATACACCGTACATCTGTCTAACAAAATGAAGATCTTTTACTTTTTCTTCTTTATGTAAATCAGCTGCTTTTCTAATACGGTTTATCTGACGCAGAGTAAGTCTAGTTTTACGTGTGTCATCATAGTTTACTGGAGAGGTATCGTGCTCTGGCTCGTACCTGTCATTTTCAACAGGTTCGATTGTTTCTTTATCAAAGTAAAATAGTTCTCGTAGTATCATGTTAGTATTTATATCGTTTGGTCTGTATTTGACGCAGGACTGCCGCCAAGATCTTGTCCAGTAGTTGTTTCTGGTCCTTCACCTTCGGATCCCTGTATTGGATCTTCTCCGTCATCAGCTGTATCTTCTATTCCGTCTAAATCGTCACCTATACCGGCTCCGCTAATACCTGCTCCACGCATCTCAGCGCTTGCATCATCTAGCATCGGCTCTAGGTCTTCTTCATTTTCTTCACGCCATAGACGTTCGTTTTCTGCAATCTCTTCGTCAGTCATGCCTAAGAATCTTTTTAGAGCAAATCTGTTAGAGATATACGGTAGTGCAGCCATCTGTGTATATGTAGGAACTCTTGCATTATCAATTTCACTTTGTCTATAACTTGCAAAGTTTTGTGGTGGCTGGAACTTTAAACTAAACATAGCAGTATCAATGTTTACACCTTTGTCAAGCATATAACGCTTAAACTCTTGATCAAACTCTTCTGCAATTAAACCTTGCAAACGTTCACAATAGGTGTTAAAACGAAGTTCTTGTATGTAAGCAGTTCCGACACGGCCATCATTGTATTGACTTGATGCGTCATCAGCTCCAGTTGGTAAGTACGAACTTGGGATACGTAATCCGCGTACCAACTTATTAGTAAAGTATCTAAGGTCATCAATTTCTCCTAGGTTAGTTCCGCCTGGAAGTGTTTCAACTTTAGATCCTCTCCCCTCTGCTGTTTGTGGAAAGAAATAATCTTCGTTTATTGACAACGGGTTATAACTACTGTCTATAACATTTTGCCCTCCACCCGTTTGTGATGGAATACGTCTTTGATGTATTTCTGTCTTTACTCTTTCAACAAATTGCATTGCCAAGTGACTTGGCATGTTGCCCACATCTACATAAAATACTCTGCGCT
>Ga0206682_10002284_pt1 | contig 17663 bp, 33 predicted proteins | sample M240m12015metaG_FD_155444 | JGI IMG/M metagenome (GOLD analysis project Ga0206682, IMG submission 155444) | Ammonia-oxidizing marine archaeal communities from Monterey Bay, California, United States - M2 40m 12015 | ecosystem: Environmental > Aquatic > Marine > Intertidal zone | place: USA...
CATCGCCTTTCAAGTCTGTCAACGCAGGTCGTAGTATTAGCTCCCATACATCGGGCTTCATGTCCGCGTATTCATCCAAGACAAGAAACTTGAGACTTACGCCGCGCATTGTCTCAGGTCTGTCAGCACCCTTCAAGCTGATAGTTGTGCCATTGACAAGTCTTACCTGCATGTTATTGACATGGGAGTTCTCTATCACGGGTTGGCCTATCTCCAAGAGGAGATTCCACATAATATCCCGTGCTTGACCCTGAGTGGGGGCTACATAGAATACCTGACCCTTGTCTGACTTAAGTGCATTGACTATCAAAAGGTAAGCCGCAAGACGAGACTTCCCCGTCCTGCGACCCGCAGCAACTACTTTGAAACGCGTAGGGTCGTTCCAAACTTCTTTCTGCCACTCAAGGAGACTTATGTCTAGGTTCATCTGCTTCTCGCAGTTTTGGTAGCAATCTTCTTGGGTTGTTTCGAAAACTGCTTACCCTTGGCGGTGTCAGCTTGTTTCTTACGCGAGGTAGCGGCGTATTCCTTAGATGACAGAGAGTCTCTAGCCTTCTTTGGAAGATACCTTTCCCCAGTAGCTTTCTTGCCCTGAGTGGATGGCTTGCCAGACTTAGTACCCCAGTCTTCCTTACCCCACTTGGATAAGGATTTCTGACCACTGGTCTTGCCACCTGAGTACCCGCCGCCCTTGGACTTGTACTCTTGAGCTACAAGTTGGGCTTTACGAGCTGACCATTGACCTGCTTTGCCGCCCTTCGTTCCCGCCATCACTTTCTTTTTGATGCCTTCGCGAAGGGACGGTTTAGTGTAGGCCACTACTTCTTCCGAGTAGCACGAGTAGTACGGGCAGGGGCTTTGGTTGCCATCTTCTTCTTGGCTTTCTTAGCTGCTGTCATTCCCGCAGGGGTGTAAGGGTATTTCTTTCCGTTTACATTAGGCATCGTATTCTCCGGTTCGTATCATATTGGTAATGGTTATAGCCCGTTGACCCACTTGGTCTGCCCAATTAGAGTCTAGGAACTCTACTGCTGCTTCTTCGTAATCACCTTCTTCCATAGCATCCAAAGCCTTTTCAAATCCGCGAAGGCGGCTTATTCCAAGGTTGAAGCACATATCCATCATAGCGTCTTGTCTGACGATGTCTAGGTATGCAAACCAATCAAAGGCTTTTAACAGCTCCTTCTCGCATCTTCGGATGTCGTTCTGTAGTAGGTAGTATACCTCATCTTCCGATAGTCCCATTGAGTCCAGATTGCGTCCTACGCCAATAGTTAAATCGCCTGCCGTGCATTCGTAAGGCTTGAGTCTCATTGCCTCATGTTTGATGAGCAGGTCTTCAATCCTCATGGAACTCTCCTTCTATCACTTCGGGTTCTACGATGGTGTCAGTAACCCCTGAGATGGTTATATTGACCGTAGGCTTACCCCCTAGCTTGTCCTTGTCAAACGAGCTAATAGGCAGTATACGATCTACTATCAGCTTCCACGCAGCAGATTGGTTCTTGTGGTCGTCATCCTGTGCGGCTCGGAAGATAGACTCTATCACAGTGTTCGTATCCCTCCTCGCGAGGAATCTCTGCTTCATCTCAGCCATTGCCGAATGGTCACCCTTGGGTCTCCCAACAGGACGGTTCTTGGGTTTCTCTATCTCCGACTTACGGGGACGACCGCGCTTTCTCTTTACTGGTACATTGTCTTCAGCCACAACATAGAAGCTCTTTTGTAATTAATATTTGGCGTATTAAACCATTAATTGGTGAATTTCGCCAACACTTGTGTTTATAGGGGTTAGAGAGGGATGTTTTTTGCTTCTTTTTTCTAATTTGACCTGCTGCAAATTTGGGGGGCTACTATACATATTTGCGCGCGAGCCAGACCTCCCCCGTCCCCTCCGCGAACCCCGTCTGTTTATACGCGCACGCACGCGAGCTGTTAACGCGCGCACGCGAGGCTTATCTAGACGCGAGCAATCTCATGCGGCGAGAGTGAAGGGAGGGATAGCAGCCAATAGCCAGGTCAAAATAACATCCCTATGCATACCAAACTAATATGTTACCGGTAACACATTCACGGTAACACGGTAACACTTTACGGTAACACAGTAACACTCTCGGGCTGTATATATCCCAGTGGATTTCGCTGCAAGCCCCGTAATCATTGGAATTTCAAAAGTTGGCACACCTTCTGCATTGTATTATACGACAACACAATACACACACTAAAGGGATACACACAATGGATATCAACACACTAGAACAAATTATTGACGTAGTTGAAAAGCAATCGTTCAAATATATGGCGAGTCATATTAAATCAGATTGCGAGTACACCCGCGGCAAGCACGATGCGGCGCAGCAAATTATAGCCGCGATTATGGACACGATAGAATTTAACCAATAACACAAGCGCCCCTAGCGATAGGGGCATCACCCAAAGGGGAGTAATCATGAATCGTGAAAACTGTACTCGCATTGCAAACGCAATAGCCGCCAAGGATAACGCGCTAGCCTGTAGCGTAATCGATGACATATTGACCAAGGAAACGGGCGCGCATTGGATTCGCGACCTAACCAAGCTTAAAGCGTTCCTGCTAGATGGTTCACCTAGGTTTTCGATCATGGCAAAAGACGGTAACGGTAAACTGCCCTTCTTAGCGTTTAGCAGTCTAGCAGGGAAAGGCTTCTGTATTGGTGCGGGCGATTGCCTTAACTTTTGCTATTCGTTTAAAGCTTGGCGGTATCCTGCCGCATTTTGTAGACAAGCGCAGAATAGCGCGCTACTACAATCAGATAGCGGGCGCGAGAATATTCTAGCTGCAATTGATAAATTCGAGCCGGTATCGGGCGCAATAGACTTTCGCCTGTATGTAGATGGGGATTTTACAGGCGTTGAAGATATCGCCTTTTGGATGGAGGCGCTAACGGCTCGCCCTTGGTTGATTACCTACGGCTATTCCAAATCTTGGCAATCGTTTATAGATTACAAGGGGATCGTGCCTAGTAATTACAAGCTTAATCTGTCGAGCGGGTCGAAATATGGCGACAGCGTAAAAGATAAGCTTAAGGCGTTCGACTATGTGCGAGGGGAATTCGTGGCGGTATCTATAGGCGCGAGCGTTAAAAGTACAGATCACGCCGATCGGGCGCATCAAGCGACACTCCGCAAGGCGTATGGCGCGAAAGCTTACACTTGCACCGGAAAATGCGGTGATTGCACGCCAATCGGTCACGCTTGCGGCAGCGATCGCTTCAAGGGCATCGATATAATAATTGCAGTTCACTAATCAAAAGGAGTTAACACTATGAGCGACAACGAAATTATTGACCGGTTCGACACTAGCAATCTAACGCTCGAGCAATTGTCTCAACTATCGGGCAAGTCGGTAAAATATATTAAAAAATTATTAATGGGGGGATAAACCATGCTAATAAACGAAACCAATCCAACGATACTACCATACGACCAAGCGATTGATGCGGCCTCCGATTGCCGCAAATCAGATCCAGAATGGAAGTATACGGTAGAAATCGAGGCGCGCACCGGCCTCGCTAAAATCGCGGTATATGACGAAAACGCTGTTAAATTAGGTTATCTATAAGGGGAAATCACAATGCTAGTATTCAATTATGCAAGTAAAAAAGTATTAAAAGAGCAAGTCGGGCAGCGCCTAGACTATATCGAAACCAGTATTTTTGGCGAGGAGTACAAGCGCGATGGAGTCTTAACAGGGGCGAACCGACCACACATTACAGGCAAGGGGCGCGAGTTTTTCGCTAACGTCACAATGCGCGATGGTCTTATCGCGGCAGTTAAGTAATTGGATACGTCCGCAACCGTCCGCAACCGTCCGCATACGTCCGCATACGTCATTGGCGTATAGGGTATGCATAGGGTATTAATTACAAGGGGAACAACATGACACACGAAACAGCATTAACAAAGGCGCTAGTACTATGCGTGACAGCGCCAGAAAATAGGCTAGGGGATGCGCTTAAGCTCGCACACGAGATCGCATCAATGTGTACGCCCGCCGAAGTAGCAAGGGCAAAAGAGAGCGCCAAGGAGGTGATGGCATGAGAAATAATCGCAGAAATATAGAGGCAGAAAATTTTTGGCTGAAATGTATACTTGTCGGGGCGGCTGTTATAAGCTCATTCGCCCTTAATGCTTTGCTTGAACCGAGCGAGGTGCTAGATGCAAGGGAGTCTAACCTATATGCCACTATGGTTTGCTTGGGTATTGAAACCGATATGGCCTATGGATGGCCTAACTACAAGGGGTTAACGGTAGACTGCGATCCTAGATAGGGTCGCGACTATCCTAGATAGGATTTAATTAAGTGTCCCCCCGAAGGGGGACTGATCACCACACAAGGGGGAGGAGGATGCATTGCGATCTAGTGCAGGATATCTACTCTCTCCCGATACCGCAAGGGGGAAATCATGGCAGATTACGAACTAATTTGCAGTAAAATGAGCCAGTTAAGGCGCAAGGGTAACAAGGCAATGGCCTTATGCCCTGCGCATGATGACAAGTCTCACTCACTTAGTATTCTATACCGCGAGGCAGATGATCGGGTGCTGCTTCACTGCTTTGCGCAGGACTGTAGCGCAGAGTCCATTCTAAAGGCCGTAGGGCTTGCGTGGCGCGATATCTACCCTAATGATGGGTCACCCTATACCCCTCGGATAAGTAAGCATACACGCGAGGAGGTGAGGTCTGCCGAGTGGTTGTTAGAATTAGTGCCAGTATGGGCGAAGGAAGGGGTAGCATTTACTGAGAAGGATAAATCAGATATTTATGAGGCGCAGCGGATAGTTAACAGTGCGAGGGGAATAAAATGAACGGATGGATTAGATTAGATAGGGCGATACAAGACAATTTCCTGTGGCAAGAACCCGAAGCTTTAAAACTATGGCTGTATCTACTGATGGCCGCATCCTTAACGGACAAAGCGACAGCGTTTAACGGGCAAATGCTCACCATAAAGCGAGGTCAACTGGTCTTCGGCTTGAATGCCGCGAGTGCCAGATTAAATATCTCAATACGGCGTTTGAGAAAGTACTTAAATTGGTTTGAAAGCGATGACATGATTGACAAGCAAATCACCAACAAATTCTCAATCATTTCAATAACTAACTACAGTCAGTACCAAGATACGGGCAAGCAACCGTCAAGCAAGAGTCAAGCAACTGCCAAGCAAACGTCAACAACTATACAAGTAACAAGTAACAATAAACAATCTATACCGCCGACAGTGGAGGAAGTGAGGGCGTATTGTGACTCGCGCAGCAACGGAATAGACCCTGAAATGTTTATCGCGTTCTACGAGGCGCGAGGTTGGAAGATCGGCAAAGACAGAATGAAATCGTGGAAAGCCTGTGTCGTTACGTGGGAAAAGCGTAGGCAAGAGCAGACCCCTACTCGCGAAGCATCATGGGGGGTTGAGCTATGAAGCTGCCGCAGGGTTTAGAACTAGAACAATACCTTGAACTTACCGGCATGATGGAAGCATCGCAAATTCACTCGGCGGGCAGGTGGCACGATGAGGTAGTCGAACGATCCAAAGGCCAAAAGATATGGGGTGCTAAGCTACCGTGGCCTAAGACGCATGACACTTTTCGTTTAAGGCAGGGCGAGTTAACCATATTCGGTGGCGCTAATGCGTCAAAGAAATCCCTGATCTGTGGCGAGATAATCCTAAGCCTACTCAAAGACTCCAAGGTCTGCCTCGCGTCACTTGAGATGAAGCCGAGCGAATCCCTGTACCGGATGTTAATGCAAGCCGCAGGAGCGAAGGATGGTACGCCCGCAGAATCCTTTATTGAAGAGTTTTCAGCGTTCGTTGATAAGAACCTAGTGATCTTCGATCAGCTAGACACGGTGAAGCCTGAGAGGGTGTTATCCATTATTCATTATTGCGTTAAGGAATTGGACTGCCGATACGTCTTTGTCGATTCCCTCGCGAAATGTGGCACGGGCTTTCAGGATTATGTTGCCGAGACAGAGTTCGTGAACAAGCTACAGCACTGCGCTAAGACATTAGATGTTGGCATCATACTCGTGGCTCATATCAGGAAGCCCCCGCAAGCGGATGACAATTGGATGCCCGACAAGTATTCCATTCGCGGGGCGGGTACGCTTACCGACATGGCAGATAATGTTTTGCTTACCTGTAGTAACGCGAAGAGAAAACAGCTCAAGGAATTAGCCAAGATGACCGAACTAGATGAGAAGCAGCAAGAGTTTTTATCCAAACATAAAGACCAGAAACTCATCGTAGCCAAGCAAAGACACAGCGGTGGATGGGAAGGCACATACAATTTTTACTTTCACGACAATAGCTTACAGCTAACCGAGCAGGAGGATCGGCCTAAAAGGTTTTATTTTAACACAGTTGTTGACAAGGATATTTAATATAGATTACGATGGCTACACATTCTGAGGAGGATGACATGAAATACATCAAAGAGTGGCTCGCTGAGCCAACAACCGCAACACAATATCTTATTGACGGTGACATAGATTGGGACGTAGTACCCAAAGATGACATCGACAAGATGATCTTCTCTGTACTGCATGACGCAGATGCCAATGAATATCTGTGTGACATCATGCTCTACCATGCCGACCCTGAAGTCCTTCGCGGCTGCATCCATAAGTTAATTACGAACAAAGCTGACACGCTTACTTACTCTGTCATCTTCAGGGGTGAGATGCGCGAGGCTGTTATGTCCTTCATTACGGATGTTGCCACTCGCGAGATTGGCATAGCTGAGACTGCGCTAGCTGTGTACGGTCATGAGTATGAGACTACCGAACAGGCCATGCACCGCATTCGCGATGACATGCAAGAACAAGCATATTTCTAGGGGAATACGATGGCAAATTACACGTTAATTTTAGACACTGAGCAAGCGCGGATAACACTCTCATCATTACTGAACACGCAAGTAGAGTGCAGAATGATTGAAGAGGATAAAGATGCCGCAGCCAAGTACCCCACAATAGTGGGCATGGCGCAGCTAACACACGGTGTGATTGGTAATGTATTAGACACAATGTTCGATCAAGAGGGGGATGAAGATGAAGCAATCTGAATCAATAGCAAACCTAGCAGCCGCGATGGCTGCGGCACAAAGCGAGATGGGGGCAGCAGTCAAAGGCTCATCAAATCCATTCTTTAAGTCTAGCTACGCTGATCTAGGTGCTGTCATACAAGCAGTCAAAGCCCCATTCGCGAAGCATGGCCTGAGCTACGTCCAGTTCCCTGTTAATGGGCAGGGTGGGATTGGAGTATCTACACGCCTCATGCATTCATCCGGTGAGTGGCTAGAGCAGGAGTTCTTAATTCCTCTGGGCAAGTTAGATGCGCACGGTGCGGGGTCAGCTATAACGTACGCTAGACGGTACGCTTTGCAGTCTATCGCCGGTATCCCTGCCGAGGATGACGATGGAAACGCTGCATCCACTAAGCCTAAGCACCCTTCACATCCCGCAGCGAAACAGTCTGCGCCGGATTTCTTTTAATGAGAAGGGATGTACGATGCGGGACTTGCAGTCAATGGGTAGAGCCAAATTACTACCCGTTCTGCAAGCCTTGCAAGGAGCTAATAGACCTAACTAACAAATTGTGGAGGACACATGAGAATAATAGATTGCGAACAGGGAAGTGATGAGTGGCTTTCAGCTAGATTAGGTGTCCCGTCTGCCTCACAGTTTTCTAAGATAGTTACTGGCAAAGGGGGTAAGTCTACGCAGGTAGAGGCTTATATCAATCAGCTAGTCGCTGAAGAGCTAACAGGCGAGACTACATTGGTCTACGTCAACGAACACATGAAGCGTGGCACTGAGCTAGAGCCAGATGCGCGTGAATTGTACGAAGCCCTGACAGGTACTACTGTTCAGGAGCTAGGGTTCTGTCTGCACGACACTGTGAACGCAGGTTGTTCGCCAGACGGATTAGTGGGGGAGGATGGCGGGCTAGAAATCAAATGCCCCGCCCCTGCTACGCATGTTGAGTGGGTGAAGGCAGGAGTAGTACCTTCTAAACACTTGCAGCAGATCATGGGGTGCTTGTGGGTCACAGGCCGTCAGTGGTGGGACTTCATGTCCTATCACCAGACCATGAAACCTTTGATCGTTCGAGTTGAACGCGATGAGGAGTACATAGCAGCATTGGCAGAACATGTAACCAATGCAGCATTAAGAATCAAACAAGATGTTAACCAATACTTTCAGTAGGGGGTGCTATGAAGGGAAGGAGGAGCTTAAATAATGCGCTTATAAGCATCGACATAAATTACGAGTGTGGAGAGGCTGAAGTTTATTTTGCTAATGCATTCTTATCATTAGACCCCCTGTTAAAAGCAGACATTTTGCAGGATTTAATCCATGACATGCAAGACCAATACCTTGTCTCTAGGATACAGATGCGCAAGGCTTACACTAAAATCGAAGATAGTTTTAACTCAAAAGAGGAGCAAGACAATGAGTGATTACGATGATACAAACCGTGGCGCGCTGTTCAAGAACGAGCGCAAAGAGATTGAGACGCACGCTGACTACAATGGCACGATCAATGTAGGCGGTCAGGAATACTGGCTGAACTCGTGGCTCAAGGAATCTAAGAACGGAAAGAAGTACATGAGCCTGTCGGTTAAGCCGAAGGATGTTCAGTCTGCACCTGCCCCTAAGGTGGAGATTGCTTCAGAAGACATGCCCTTTTAATTTATCGGGGGCGCAAGCCCCCTTATCCTTGGAGGAAGTATGCACATAGGCCAAGCGATTAGATGCGCACATGCCATTAAGAATATCAAGCACATCCGAGTGGCGCAGCAGATAGGAGTTAGTGCAGCTAACTACTCGCACTCACTTACCCAAAAGGGTATGCAGGTTAAACGCTACAAAGAAATCTGTGACGCGCTTGGCATGAGCATGGATGATGTATTTAAAATAGGAGAAGAATATGCTGACGGCGACTCAGAGTAACCAACAAGTCAGAGATAGGTTAGAAAAAGATTTGGAGTTGTTCTTCAGCAAGGGCGGGGAAGTTAGATACTTCCCTCCCTGCACCTACTCCAATCAAGTGCTAACAGAGAAGCAGCGGTTTGATGCTCGTTTCGGTCAGAGGGGGAAGAAATGACGGATATAAATCAGGGGGATTTCTGGGTCGTAGATGACAGGCGCTCGCTTGAAGCCTTCATCAAGATGATGACCCAGATGTACGAGGAGAAGAAGTATCTAACACTCAAGATCAAGGGTGGCAAGACTAGAACCTCAGCTCAAAACAACGCACTGCATGTGTACTGCCGACTACTAGGCGAGAAGCTCAACGACTCAGGCTATGATATGAAGCGAGTCATCAAGCAGGAGGTGGATATACCTTGGTCACCCTCTCTCGTGAAGGAGTACCTGTGGAAGCCCATTCAAAAGATCGTAGCTAACGAAGACTCTACCGCGAAGGCAGGTTCGGATGATTACTACAAAACCTACTCCGTACTGAGCCGACACCTCAGTGACAAGTTCGGAGTGTTCGTTGAGTTTCCGAGTAAGCGCAAGTGATTATCTTTGATGACTTTGCGCGAGCCTTGGAGGAGGCTGAATGGTGCGCGAATGATGAGCGTGTTTTGTATTACGTCTTTCCGTTCAACGACAAGTACATGGTGCGCAAGAAGCACGGCGGCGCACCTAAGCCTAAGCGCCGACACATCGAGGTAGGGTTTCATCACAGGAAAGCAGGGAGAAAGCCCCATGTTTGAGATCGCATGCATAGCAATGGCTATCTACTTCGAGGCTAGGTCTGAACCCTTGGATGGGCAGGTCGCAGTAGCTAATACCATCATGAATAGAGTGGAATCTTCCAAGTTTCCCGATACACCCTGTGCAGTAGTCCAACAAGGTAGGACATGGAACGGTCATATACTCCGAAATCAGTGCCATTTCAGCTATTACTGCGATGGTAAGCCAGAAGTAATAGTAGACCAAGGGGCATACACGTTAGCCCTCAGTATCGCGGTAAATTGGGCTAATCTCGTTGACATAACAAGCGGCGCTACTTACTATCACAGAGATGACGTTCATCCCTACTGGATTGAAAGCCTAAATATCAGCCGCAAAATTGGTCGTCATATCTTTTATAACCAAACGCGCTGAACGAGAAAGCATTATGAATGATCAACCACAATACCAACCGCCAGAAGATGTTAAGGCTGTATCCAAGACATACTCTGTTATGTCCAAGCTGTTTAGCATGGCTCTACTCAAGCTGCGCTACGATAAAATGAATACAGCAAGCCAGATTCGAGCCGAGAAGACCATGTTCGCATTGCTTCACGAGAGAAACTGGGATGCCAAGAGCGATCAATAGGCGCGTAAAGCGCAAGTCTAAACCCAAGACTAAGACTTCGGCACAGCTCAAGCAGGAATGCTACAGGGCGATACAGAAGCTCGCGAGGATAGCTGCGGCAGATGATCAAGGCTACTGCTCTTGTGTCTCCTGCGGCGTTACCAAGCACTACAAGGACATGCAGGGTGGACACTTTATCCCCAAGGGCAACTCGTCTTACTGGGCATTAGAGATAGAGAACATCCATCCTCAATGCGCAGGGTGCAATATGTGGGGGATGAGGCATGGTTCTGCTGCTCAAGAGTATACGATGTGGATGGAAGACATGTACGGAAGAGACTTTGTCAAGGACATGATTGCCAAAAAGTCGTCCCCTGTGAAGAGATACAAGGCAGACTACGAGCAATTGTTAGCAGAGTTTACCGAACTGATTCGTAAGCATGAGGGGAGAATATGTTAGGGAAGGTCACATTTAGTCAACAACATCTTCAGCAGATGATTTCTGAGCGAGGCGGTTTTTCAGTCGCTCAAATCAGAATGAGTAAAGAAATAACAAAAGAAGCAAAAGGAAAGGGCAAAGGCCCATCTCATTTAGTTGGTCTTGAGTTAGATGAAAGCATGATCGATATGCTAATTAAGTTAAAGTCTGCAAAGACAGCATCGTATTCAAGAAAGAAAAAGAAAAAGAAAGCGAAAGATTGCTGCCCATTTAGACAACGTGTTAGAGATATAAAAAACAAGCACAACCTTCAGCAGATAGCAGCAGAGCAAGTCCTCGAAAAAAACAGTATAAGCCCGCAATTTTCTGCTAAGGATTTCTACAAATCAAGAGAGTGGAGACATCTCAGGGCGAAAGTTTTAGAGAGATACACATGCAAATGTATGATGTGCGGTCATAGCCCCAAGGAGCATGGAATAGTAATACATGTTGATCATATTAAGCCAAGAAGCACACATCCTCACTTGCAGCTAAGAGAGGATAATCTTCAGCTTTTATGTGAAGATTGTAATTTGGGCAAGTCTAATCACTATTTTACGGATTGGAGGCCGAACCTATGCTAAAGGTCAAACTGAGCAACAAAGAACTATTGAACTGCCAACAAGCAGCAAACTTTCGATCTATGCTTGCTCGCGCCTCCGGTGTGACAAACCAAAGAAAAGATCCTACTAGAACAGATCAGGAGTTAGACTTAGTGGGGATTAAAGGCGAGCTAGCTGTGTCCAAAGCATATAATACAGACTTTAATGTCTTTGAGTTTGGTGTTGACGCAGGGGCAGATATGTTTATTGGTGACGTAGCGTTAGATGTTAAGACCACCAAGTATGTAACAGGCACATTGCTATTTAAAAGCGTTGAGTCATTCAAATCCCCTATTGCCGTGCTATGCGTTGAGATAGATGCAAACACGATGGGGATTGCAGGTTGGATAAATAGAAAAGACTTTGCAGCTAAGTGCTATGAATTTATCAACCCAAAAATTAAAAATAAAACAGGGAGCGTATGCGTTAACCAAGACCAACTACAATCGCCTGAAAGTTTATGGCTTAAAACAACAGAACTGAGGCTTGCTAATGGATGAAGAAATCTACATAGAGATGGTGACATCTGACGAGGCATACGAGTGGCTGAATGACATGGTGCAAACCCTTGAGGGTCATGATCGGGATGTCATAGGGACGATAGCGTTGATGCTTGAAGATCTGACCGAGTTTGTAAACAAGAATGAGTTCATGAAGAAGCACTTTATGCAGTTCATTGAAGATAAACATGACAGCGAGGAGTTACTACATTGAGCGCAACAGACCATCAAGTAGCGGGTGACCACTACAAGAAGCTAAAGATTCAACCGATTGAATATATCCTCGCGAATGAGATGCAGTTCTGTGAAGGGGCGATCATCAAGTACATCTCTCGGTGGAGAGACAAGGGTGGGATAGAAGACCTGCGCAAGATCAAACACTTCTGCGACTTCTTGATTGAAAACGAGGTTAAGGAAACGCCTCCCTCCACGATGGATGAGAGGCGCTTACCAAGGGCTTAGTTATTGAGAGGACATAAAAGCTTGCTCCAAAGATTGAAAAGCTTTCGGATTAATGCTTTTTAATCTATCTAACTTTCCAGAACTATAAAGCTTTCTATACATTGAGGCTTTTGCGGCAGGAGTACCTAATCTAGCTGTGGTCAGTTGCTCGTTTAATGACGCTGCTGACGCTTCTTCAGCTACAACCCCTATCTGAGTAGCCTTTCTCAAAGCTTCGGCAGCAGGGGTCATTCTTTTAATACCTCTTGCTCCCGCTTGCTGTATAGCTGTTTGACCTGCAACAGCCCTTTGAAAACCTTGAGTTCCCGCAAGAGTTCCTAAAGCAGCCAGAGTTCCAAGATCTGCAAAACCATTGGCTAGGCTTGCTGCAAACGCAGCGCCTAGACCCACAGAGATTCTGTCATCATTCGGAAGAGTTCGTTGAATAGATTCAAGTTGCTTCTGTTTTTCTGCCAGATTACCTTTCAGCTCATTTAAAGCTTGAGTCTCTCTTTCAATTGGTTTTCTGGCTTGTCTTGCCTCCTGCATAGCAAGTTGTTTTTGTTCTCGCGTTAACCCGGCTTTTTTAGCATCAATGTTTAAGTTTATATAATTCTGGGTAATGTCTTTGGCTTTTTGCAAGTCTTCATCTATCTTTGCTCTTAACTGCGCAAAATTATCAGCATCCTTCTGAAATACTCCAACACCTTTGCCAAAATCTTTTCTAGCATTTGATGATAGAGCGTTCATCCAATCCTGAGGGCTGAACGATCCTTTCTGGCCTATCTTTTTAGAGGCAGCAAAAATAGAATCATTCAGCGTTAAAAATGTTTTGTACGCAGTTTTGTCTGCCTTAAATTTAGCAAGATTTTCAGGAGTAAGCTGCGCCTCAATAGAGTTTTCAAGCTCCCCAAGAACCTTTCTCATTGCAAAGCCTCTTACTGCGCTTTCTCCTCCCTGTTGAGAGAGGCTGTAAGTGCTGCGAGATATCGTGTTCCTAAGATCGGAAAGCTTCTCACCTGTAATTCTTCCGTTCACGACATTGCTTGACAAAAAGTCTCCAATTATTTCTGGTATCTTAGCCTTGCTAACACCATATAATTGGGCTATATCAGATAGCTCATCACCCGCGTTAATTTCAATTTTATTTAGCAATGACTCTGGGGATATTCTAAAGGTTCTATTCTTTAATACCTCAAATCCTCTTTTAGTCCAAAGCTCTGACAATGTTTTATTAACATCTTGCATTGTGTTTTTTGGGTCTAATACTTTTGAGGCCTCTGTTTTTCTTAATGACGCGGGAAGAGAGGCTTCAGAAACTTTCCTTCTGAATCCCGCTTCTGCATCGTCATATACTTTTTCAAGCTTTTCTATTTGTCCAGTAAGATTGGCCTGTCGTTTCAGGTTGGCTTGAACAATGGCTTGCTCCTCAGCCTCAGAGACGCCAGATAAAATCCTGTCTTGAGCCTTCTTGTATAAAGCCTCTAAGCTGTTTGTTTCATTATCAAGGTATTTTGCTGTTTGCGATTGTAGTCTGCTTGCGATTCTGTCATCTATATTTTTAATGTCTTGCTTCAAAGGGGTTGTCAGCTTTTGTGTTTGCTGTTTTAGCATTCCTCTGGCGACAGGGATGTTTCCGACCACAGACCTGTAAAGCTTTCCTGCCGACCCATCTGTGTCAGCAACATTTAAAGGGATAAAGCTATCCCCCTCTCCTAACTCTGTTGCCACTCTTCTTGCTGTGGCGGTTTGAGCTGCTTTACCAATCCCTTTGAAGGCTGCTCCTGTAGCTACGCTAAATAACGCTCCTTCAAGAGCCGCGTCAAGGTTGTCTTCACCTCTTTCTGCAAAACCTACTCCCGCCAAAGCCCCCTGAGCGGCAATTTCTCCTCCAGCTCCAAGAGTCCTTGCTATGTTTGGAGATTGAGCTGCAAGACCTGCTCCCGCGTCAACAACGCGACTAATCGCGGGGGATATTCCTGCTAAACCTTGAGCCGAGGGTAAAGCCCTTGAGATGCCTCTTGCGGCAAATCCTGCTCCTCTAGCTAGCGATCCCGTCAAGGATAGAGGGGCGGTTAAAATGCCACCGACAATATTTAAACCTATCGCCGCACCTTTGTTGTTTGCCTCATAGGCAGTTCTTTCTGACTCTAGCCGATCTACCATGTCTGAGTAAGATTGAGAGTAGCTTTCAGAATTTCCTAAAGCCGTTTGCAATCCTGCTCCTACAGCAGCAGCAATTTCATCAGAAAAACCAAAGGTCGCTCCATCAATAACCATTCTGGCAACCATTGAAGGATTCTCATACCAGGACTCATCTGATATTTCATCTTTATTCAAAAGGGGTACTAGCCCTTCTGGCGCTGTTCTTGACTGCTGTGATGCAGCAAGTGCGTCTAATTCCGCAGCAAGTTCTGCGCTAGCTATTCTGTCAGCCATATTAAAACCTATAAGCTTTTAATTATGATGGTGTTTTGGTCTTTTGGAGCAACCCATTCGTTAGTTTTTGCATCTTTAACCCAGATTTCTCCGTTTTCTCTTTGAACTACCCTTCCCTCATAAATTGGATCGGATAAGTCTATAGTAATTGGAAGCCCCATCTCTGCGTTCAAAAGATTTTCATAATGTCTTTCGACTCTTCTGATGTTTTGCATTAGAAGCTCAGGATCAATACGCGAATCCAAAGAAGCAATGCTAGATTCTAGCAATCCAAGTTCAATATTAGAGACGTTTCCTAATGCTCCTCCAGTTTTTGATTCGTCTCGCATTTTTTGAAGCCTGTCAAACGCTACGTTTGCTTTGATTGAGGAAATAGCTCCATCCAAATCAATATTGGACTGCATTAGACCTGCTTGCAAAGTTGGCAAATTAGCAGTAAATGCTCTTGCCATGTTTGACACTCTTCCTGCTGCTAAAGGCGATTCCTCTAGTATCGAAAGAGCAGTGTTTGCGTTAGACCTCATGGCAGCAAACGATGTGGCTGCATTGGCTCTAAGGTTTATATATTCGTCTGACAATTCAGAATTAGGGTCTGTAGCGTTGCTTGATCCTGCGGTATTTTGACTTAATAGCTCGGAAGCTGAAATGTTGAATTTAACTTCTCCATTTTTGTCAAAGCCAACTATTCTTTTGTTACTTCCTTCGCCTAGCTCAACAATTCTTTCTGGAGGGATTTCTCCTGTAGATATAATTGTTCCATCAGCTCGATTAAAGATTTCTGTATTGCTTAGACGGGCATAGTTCTCAGAACCCGCTACTTCGCGTCTTGCGTCTGCTCTAGTATTAGCTTGCTCTACAGTGATGTTATTGCTTTCAAGCTGAGAAGCAAGATCATCAAATCCTGCTGCTCTAAAGCTCTCTGCAATTTCTGGAAGCGCAGCCTCCGATCTTTGTCTTCTATCTAGCGCGGATTGACCTTCTGCCACATCTAGCTCTGCTGCTTCTGTTTTTAGGTCATCAATTCTGCGTTGTCTTTCTAATTGTTTTTGCTCTAATCGTTTTTGAGCAGCCATCTGACGCAATGATGCTGCGCGAACAGGATCAATCGATTGAAGAGCCTGGGCTATTTTCAACATGCTATTAGGATCATTAGGATCTAAGCCTTGAATTTTCTCTTGGACTTTTTCTCCTTGCGTCCTTGGATCTATCCCAAGCATAGGCTGTACTGCACGGCGCAAGTCTTCGTTACGCTGCACACCTAGCTGACCTGCCATCTGAGCAAGAGGAGCTGCGGCTCTAGCTAATCCGGTAAGATTAGAAGACAACAGCCGACCTTGTGTCATGCCCTGCTGTAGTAGCTTTTCTTGACGCTGCTCAGGAGTATCAATGATATCCGCGAAGAGTGTGTTTATATTGATAGGTGTCATAGTTGTTATCCCGGAAAAGGAGTGTTATTACCAACGGTAAAGTCAAACAGTGATTTCATGAGATTGCTGCCATCTTGCGCTTGTGGTGCTTTAGCAGCCTGTTCGCCCTTTAACAAATCAAACAAACCTTGGAACTGCTGCTGACGTAACGCTGCTGCAAGTCCTTCGTAGCCTAGCTGCGCTTCTAGTCCTGACTCTGCTAGTCCTGCTCCTATTCCTACCGCGCTTGACTGCAAAGCAGCTCTAATTCTTGCCTCCTCTAATGCAGGAGCAAGGTTCGCGAGGAGTTGGTTCTGGCCTTGATAGGCGGCAGGTAGAGACTGTAGACCTAACTCGCCTAGTAGCCCTAGTCTTGCTCGTGTCTCACCCAAGCCTTGCAGTGTTTGCTGCGAGGTTAACGCTTGCTCCGCTCGAGCCTGTTCCATAGCGGTTAATGCAGAACCTGCTTGCTGCTCCTGTATGGCCTTCTCAAGAGCAAGTTGCTCAGGCGTACCACCAAACATACTGGTTTGAACACCTGTCCTTCCCTGTCCAAATAGACGCTCCTCGAGGGCAAGACGTTGACGCTCCTGCTCAGGTGCTTGCAAAGCTGTAAGGTTGCCCATTATTTCCTGCTCTCGCGCAGCCCTTTGTGTAGGGTCTTGCGTAAGCATACCTATTACATTAGCTTGCTCGTCTGCACGAGCTTTAGGGTCATCCAAGAACCCAAATGCGCGACTACCAAAGCCTAGCATTCTTTCCTGCAAAGCCTGTTCAGTAGGGCTTAGCATTGTATCCATGTTGCCCGTAGAACTAAAAGTAGCTCTTGCGCCAGTAGGCGTGGTAATGCCAAACGGTTTAAACTGAGACTCAGCTTTGACCATGCCAAGCAAGCCGCCTTCAGGAACGGTATAATCTGGGCCATAGATAGCTGTTGTAGCGTCTTTGCCTAAGCCGCGAATGTCTTTAATTGCTTCGTTTTGCGCAGCCGCTCCACCTAATCCCGCGATGAGGTTACCTGTGTTGCTGCCAATCAAGCCACTTAAAAAATTCTGTAATTCTTCACCCATTAGTAAGTACCTCCATCAATTGTTGCAAAGGTAGACGTACCACTAACGACTAAGTTAGCTGCGGTTACCGTTCCTGTGAATGTAGGAGACTCAGAGTTAGACTTGCTGTTTACTGCGACAGCAATTGCATCGTACTCAGCCCCTACCTCAGTGCCTTTGATTACTTTAGCGGGGTTACCACTAACCAAAGCATCCTTAGCTGCGAAGTTCGTTATCTTCGTGTAGTTAGACATTACACAATCCTTCCCATTAGGGCTTGAATATTAATTTCTTGCAAGGCAATAGTCTTGCCATCAACTGTAGTCTCTACGCCAACGGCTACTACTGTACCCTGTCCTGACGTATTGATTTTCTTTCGCGTTATTAGTGCAATAGA
>Ga0206682_10002286_pt1 | contig 17646 bp, 20 predicted proteins | sample M240m12015metaG_FD_155444 | JGI IMG/M metagenome (GOLD analysis project Ga0206682, IMG submission 155444) | Ammonia-oxidizing marine archaeal communities from Monterey Bay, California, United States - M2 40m 12015 | ecosystem: Environmental > Aquatic > Marine > Intertidal zone | place: USA...
CTTCCAACGTACACGTAGATACCTAAAGTCTGTAAGAGTTGACTGTAGTGTACCAATGATTGTTGCTTTGCGTACTTTTTCTTTTAATGTTTCTAACGTGTCATCTGCTCGTACAACTACTTCTGACAAGTTACAAAACTCGTTGCTTCGTAGAATAATCTCAGAACAAGGGTTAGTACCGAAATCCTGTTCGTGATCTCTACGTCCATTACGTGCTGCAATCTTCTGTGCCGCTACACGACTGAACAATCCACGCTCACCAGACTTAGACTCATATAGATTCTTCATCTCTTGTAGGAACGCTTCAAAGTCAGGCTTCTCTGTGTATGCTACAGAATTATTTGCTAGACGACGTTGTCCTTGATCTACCCACCACTGACCTGACTTAGCTTTTGACATACGTTGGTCTGACAGATTAGACAAACTAATCAGAGCAGATCTACGAACACCACCAACTACTACAATATCAGCAATCTTACAGCAGACATCGTGACACTCAATACTTGTGAGTTTACGTCCTTTTGCTTTCTGGAATATCTCTACACAGAAACGGAATAGATCTTGTAAAGGCTCTGGGCCACTTGCTCGACCACCAAAAGTCTTAAGTCTAGCACCGGCTGGACGTACTCGGCTCATGTCCCACTGAGGTAATTTACCTGCATAGAGCATAGCAATCAACTCTCGGAAAGCACTCGCCCATCCTAGCTTACTATCACTTACTACAATTGTAGAGCTTGTTTTGTGGAATGTTTCTGCTACTTCTGGTAGTTTCGCAATAAAGTTACGCTCTACACTGAAGCCAACACCTGTTCCACACATTAATACATACATTAGCTCGTCAAAAGCTCGTGGATGGTCAATATGTAAATAACTACAGTTAAAACCTGCTACGTTATCACGCTTCAAGGCTTCACCTGCTGTCATCATACAACGCATACTAGGCATTACTTCCAGAGCATGAATGGCATCCCAGATCTCTTGAGCATCCTCACCTTCTATCTGCTCTCTTTCCTTGAAGAAGTCAACGTAACGACTTACTGTCTCGTCCCATGTTTCCCTGCGCCCTTCGCTTTCTAACCAGCGAGCATAGCGACTTTTATGAATAAAACTTTGATATTGATCCATTAGATCATTCTCTCCTCAATATTGGACACATTGTCCTTGCCTATTGCGTCATCGCAATATGTTACTAAATCCATCAACTCGTAGTTCTTTAAAAGTACATCTGCGTTTTCATTCAATTCTTGTATGTACTTGTATTTTCCACTAATAGGTATACAATCATAAATTGACATGGCATCGCCATACTGTTCTATAAGTTGTTGTGCTCGTTTTGGGCCGATTCCATTGATGCCAGGGACATTATCCCCTTTATCTCCAGTTAAACACTTGAAAGATATGTATTCTTCAGGTTTAACTTCGTAATGTTCGTGCCAGTTATCTATAGTTACCTCTTTTCGAGTAACGTAAGAAAATCTACTTACACCGTCCTGAATCAATAAGTCCCAGTCTCGGTCACTAGATACTAACCAGATATTCTCTAATCCGTAATCTTTCTTTCGCTTTACAAGGTGGGCAGCAAGATCATCTGCCTCTACACCTTTGTATCGAAGAACGTCATAGCTTTCTGATAGTAGTTCTAGTGTTTCTTCGTACTCTTCAAAGAAGTCTATAAATGCTTGCTTTTCTTCTTCAGTTTGTTCAGCGTACTTATCTTTTCGATTCTGTTTGTAATCTGGTAGTATCTCTTTTCGATAACTCGATGATCCCCAATCTGCTGTGATAATAACTTTACCACAATTGTAGGATGTTGCTAGAGATTTTACTGTTTCTACATACTGCTCACGAAAATCTGTTCTGCCTTGATGTTTCCAACGAAAAGCTAAGTTTAATGCGTCTACTACTAGCGTTCCATCTTGGTTACGCTCGTTAAAATTAAAAGCCACCTATAAACTCCACTTCTTCATGTTGTAACCAATCTTCCGCAAGTAGTATGTAGCACTCAAGAAAACGAATATACATATATTCTATAGTATTCTCTGGCTTCTCTGCTGTTACTACAAATACCTTAGATCGGTCATATTTAAAAAATAAAAGAGGCTTTTGATCGCCACCTTTCGCCTGTATTATAATCTTTTTCCACCAATTAATAATGTTATTCGTACGTCTCGCTGTGAATATCTTATCTGTCAGTGGTGAATCTTTATAATTTTTCACCTCTATACAATAATGATTTCTCTGATTGGGGACATATAAGTCCCCTTTCAGATACTCAAGAGCACCAGAGGCGGGTACTCTTTCAAACTTCAGTCCGGTCGCTTGGCGTAACATATCCCGTACTAGGTACTCGCCTCTCGCTCCCTTCGCTCTCGAATCTACCATCCTTTTCCTCTTTCTTTTTTGGCTCTAAGCCTATTGCTTCACGATGGTTCTGATGCATCCACCATATTCTTCTACGTCCTGCGCTCATACTATTCCAATCCGCTGATGTTTCCATCCTTGACTACTTCGATCTTTTCTAGTAATGGATGCGACCACCCATGTGATACTAAGTATGTATTCAGATCTTCTCGAAGTAGAACTTCCACTAATCGTTCTTTACCAACATCATCAAGAACACTAATTACCTCATCTAAGAATAATATGTTGATTTTAGACTTAGAAATACTACTCATTAGCTTACGAATTGCTATCAGAGTAGCAGTGTTTACCCTAGCTAATTCACCCGAAGATAGGGCTAGAATGTCTACAATATTACCATTATCGGTAATCTGCACATTCAATTTGTCGTTTGATACAACAAACTCTAGTGTAAATCGACCATCAGAAAGTTCAGCCAAGTATGTATTAGCCAATTCTTCTAACTCTCCAACCAGGTTTTCTATCTTATACGCAAGTAGTCCATTAGTACTAAAAGACTTTTTCAGAATATCCAACTCAGTCTCGAGTTTTTGATTTCCTGTAAGTTTACCTTCGTACTCTGTCTGTTGCTGTAGGAACTCATCTGTTTGTTCCTGTATAACTTGTATACGGGTGTTTAGCTTTGTTCTTCGCTCGTTTTCTGCTGCGTTTTCTGCCAATTGCTTTTTCGCTTCTTGAAGTCTGCTTTGAACAGAGGCCAGCTCTGTTTCAAGCTCTCCTTTGTCCAAGAGGCGTGTAGGCAGAGATTGGTCGTGTGCGTGGTACAACTCTTCCCAATCTTTTTGAGCTTTTCTGTTACGTTCGACTTCGACATTATTGGCTTTAATTTTGACAATTTGTTGTTGAAGATCTGTAAGTCTTCCCTTAGCGTCTTCATACTTTGCCTCCTCCGTTGCCTTCATTGCTTTCTCAACAGAACTGTCGATGGGTTGCTCACAAGTGGGACAAGTATCCCGAATATCCCCTAATTGTTTTAGAGTCCGTTGAGCACCCGCAGCGACTGCTTTTACAGAGCCAAGCTCAGATTGCAACTCATCATAAGATTCTATCTGTGTTGCAGTCGATGAACTAATTGCCTGTAAATCTATTTGATCGAGCAAGGTTTTGTATTGATTGTTTTGTTGGATTTTTTTATTTTTTTCCGAAATATTTTCAATTTCTACCATGAGAGAACTTAAAGCCTTCTCGTCTTTAGATGTATCAATTTCTAAATCCAACATGGGTAGTATGGATGTATCATCCAATTTATTTGTTTCTAACCATCTTTCGACAGTTGCAAGTTTCCCTGCTATCGTAGTTGACGTATTCGTTACTTCTCGTGAAGCACTTTTAAACACTTCAAACAATTCAACATACTTTTCTAGGTGTAACAAGTCAATAAGAAACTTCTTACGATTTGCATCTGTAGCAGTTAGAAACTGTAAACTCGCATTAGTATTTTGGTATACTAATTGCGAAAAGGTTTTAAAGTCAACTCCAAGTATTTCCTGCAAGGTTTTGTACGTATTCGTAGCTGTGTGGCTAGATATATCCGCACCGTTCTTTTCTAGTTTGACTTTGATATTTGTTTTACGATTAATTGTAATCTCATACCTATCTGTATCTTTCTTGAAAGACAGGTATATGTTGTAACCATTATTCACATAACGATTCGGGATGTCTGCTTTTTTGATACCCTTAGAGTTCTTATTGTACAATGCTTCCTCAATGATTAACGGGATGGAAGACTTCCCCATCCCGTTAGTACCAAGAATCTGTGTAACAGTGCTACCGTCTAAGTGTAATTCATTACCAGAACCATAACTAAAGCAGTTATCCCATCTCAATGTTTGTAGTGTAATCATTGTATGTTCCTATGATGTCTGGTATTTTATCAGGGTGTATTTCTAGTATGTAAGTTAGATACTCTACTAGCTCTTCTTGTACGGACATATCTTTATCCATGATAAGAGATGCCTCTGATTTTCGTTTTACTACTTTCTTATCTAGCAACTCTGAGTTTTTGACTCCTGCTAGATCCTGTATATCGCCTTCTACTTCATAGATTGTGTGATCGTAAGTTGTTGGAATCATCTCATCTTCACTACTAACGGTCTTTCTTATTAGCTGTGGAAGTCTGAACTCTTCCCAAAACCAATCCCAAGTCTTTTCATTGATAAGCAAATAGCCTGTCTTAACTGGGTTTCTATGAAACGAAGTAGTCATAGGACTACCTGGGTATACAATGTTTCTTTGTGTATTACTATGACTGTGTAAGTCTCCTGCGAATACGACAGGGAAATCTTCTAGCAGGTCTAGGTCGATTTCTGGTTTAACGTGTGGTGGAATCTCTCCTCGGACATGGGTGAACAAGGGCTGACTCTTATCAAAGTGATCTATCGCACCTTTTCTGTGCAGATCAGCGTAGGGTAGTATGCCGTAGCCTAGATCGTTATCTACATACGATATGTCTACTATATTTATAAGAGGGTTAATATCTCTTGATACTTGTTTAAGCTGTGTAAAGAACGTCTTGTTCTTCTTTGTAGCTTCATGGTTCCCGTCATAAATAATAGTTGGAATCTTTACTCCACGAATAAACTTGAAGTAAAGTTCCAACTCTTCCATATTCGGTAGACGATCAAAGAGATCGCCACCGATTATGTGCATATTACACTCTTTCTCTAACTCATAAATTTGGTTAAAGAACTCTTGATAGCGACCTAAAGCCCAGGTGACTGGGACATTCTTTTGTCCCAGCTTAATGTGCCAGTCTGCTGTAAAGAGAATCATCCTACATTGAACTCCGCTTCTAGAGCTTCGTCATCAGTTTCATCACCGTGGTTACGAACTCGATCAAGCAACTCTTTCTGTGCGTCAGGAGTAGGACGGGTCATTACGTCATCCATAGACTTTAGATCAGCAATAGCTTCACGCTCTTCTTCAGTGAGAGGGCGAGGCTTGCACTTAAGTGCTTGTAGCTGATATTCTACGTTATAAGGTAGAGGGCCAGTCTTGACTCGCTTGAAGCAAATGTCCCAGCCAGTCTCAGGGTCAGTAGGATCGCCTAAATCTTCTGCGGCAGTAATGATTTGCTCCCACAGCTTTTTCTTTAGGTTTACTACTTTTACTTCACCATTGTCGATGCACTGAGTAGCGTAGCTCCAGCCACACTTTAGGTCGGGGTAGTACTCGCGAACCCAGTCTTTTTCAACATTGTTGAATCGCTCGGAATTTCTATCAAAAGATAGGCACTCCATTGGAATGTTTTTACCATTCTCACCGTTAATCCAGTAAACGTAGCGAGCAAGAATGTCGCCAACGATACGCATTTTGTTATCGCCGTCTTTGTACTGAAAGGATGAGATTGATGATTTTTGGGCAGAACCCTTTTGTTGGTTAAATGCAATAGCCATTAGTGTATAGTCTCCAGTGTGACTTCTTCATAGATAAATGTAATATCTTTTTCATCTACTATGAGTAGCCTATTATCGTTAATTTCATCTAAAGGCACTGGACAATGCAGTGCGTCTAGTGTAGTTTTGTGAGTCGCGATATATTCTGGCAAGCTCCGTAAAGAAGCAAGCGCATAATAGATACATAACTCTCTTTGGGTATACTTATGAGAATGGTACAGCAAAAACTCTGGGTGAACCAGAAAGGAACTGCCGGAAAAGTTTTTACTAGAAAATTTATAGATAGGGTCATACTTGTTAACAGGCACTTTATTGCCTATCAGCATATCCATTATTAGAATACAGGTGGAAATATTCCCCTGTGCCGTATCAAAAACCTTCTTCCAATCAAATAAGAGCATATATTATACTTTGTTTTCACCAAGTTGTCAAGAAATATTTTTTTAAAGGTACTTAATATCCCAACCCTGTTTCATGTAGAAGCCGATACGATTCGAGGCTTGTTTTCGAGCCGTATTTCCTTTCAGATGTATATCTACTATCACAGGGTCTTTTTTACCTTCTCGTTTACGAATAACTCGCCCCACAAGCTGCGTCAACAGGGGTTCATTATTAACAGGTGTGCCTAGAATTAGGCAACTGAGTGTGTCTACAGAGATACCTTCGGAAAATATCGCTTGTGTTCCGTAAAGAATCTCTGCATCACCGTATAAAATTCTATCCACGAGCGTTTCTCTGTCCTCGTGTGCTACCTCGCCCGTAACACAAATGGCTTTATCGCCAGTCAGCTCGGCGCAACGCTTCAAAAATCCTACTCGGTCGCTTACTACCAACACTTTATGCCCTTTTGCGGCGTAGGCCGCGGCAAGCATACTAACTGTGTGCTGATATTCTTCGTCTGTAGCTAACTTTGTCACTCTGTTAGCCCAGGGTATTCTTGCACCGTCCATAAACCTTATCTCAGACGGCACAACACGTACTGTAGGGGTCATATAGTTTTCTTTAGGTGGCTTAAAAAGAGTATTACCAAAGTAATCTCTGAACACAACGTGCTTTCCATCTTTTCTTTCTATAGTACCCGATAGACCTATCTTATATCTACAGTAGTTTGTATCTAAAATCCTCGAAAAGGTGGGACTACTAACGTGATGCATTTCATCAAGTATGATAGTCCCAAATTCTTTACGAACCTTCTCGATATTACGGTATAAAGTCTGAGTGTTGCCAATTACGATAGGAGCGTCAAGATCAAACTGACCACTGCCTATGATGCCTGGCTTAAATCCATAGACTTTCTCTACTTCTTTTGCCCACTGATTGCGTAGAGGGACAGTGTGAGTAACAACGAGTGTTTTCTGACCGAGTTTACCCGCGATAGCTAAACCTGTAAATGTCTTGCCCCAACTGACCCATGCGTTAATTATGCTGTTATCTTCGATTTCATCATAAACCTTCTTTTGGCTTGGTCGAAGCTCAAACTTAAACTCAGGAAATTCCACAGGCTTATTTACACGCCTATCGACTATTTCATAGTGCTCTGGTATCAAATCCGTACGCCCTATTGGTAATGAGACTAACCCATTACGAATAATGCCCATATTCTTGATCACTTCAGGTGGGTCAAGAGGGTTGTGCGAGGGAATAGTATACGTGAGCTCTTTGTCGATCTGCTCTTGCAGTCGTTCATCGCAATCCATGTATATTCTGTGGCTTATAACTGCTTTCATAGTTCAAGTTCGTTCTTAGCAATAATATATGTTTTGACAAAGTCGGATCGCACAATGTCTTCAACCTCAAACTCAATAAAGTCGAAAAGACCCATACGCTTCAATACCTGAAAGAAATCTTTAATTCCGTTTCCTCGCAGGTCTGCTTGTCGGAAATCTCCACAAAATATAACTCTAGTGTTCTCACCCATACGAGTGATAATAGAGTCTAGCTCGTGAAAAGACATATTTTGACACTCATCAATTAAGACTACAGCATCTCGTAGTGTGATACCTCGAATGAACGAAGTTGTCATAAATTCTACTAAATTCTTTTGTTTTAGTATCTCATAGGCATCGCCTCTACCAAACAAATCATTAGCAATATCTTTATAAGGTTCTTCGTAGACTGAAGCCTTCTCTTTCTCTGTGCCAGGTAAGAATCCAATGTCTCGTGTAGGAACTGCACTACGGATAATTACTAACCTTTGATAAGCACCTTTTGTCATGTCATCATATGCTAGATATGACGATATGAAGGTTTTACCTGTTCCTGCGAGTCCGTGCAGAACCATGTGTTTATCAGATTCAAAGGCTTTTAGCTGGTTTCGTGTTAATGGTTCGATTTCTTGCAGGTCAAAATTAACACCTGCTAGAGTTTTTCGTTTTTTAGCCATAAATTATACTTTCTTCCTAGTATCTTTGAGTTTTTCTTGAGAATACTCATACAGCACCCACGGAAGTCCATGTAGGTGAAGAACCCCTGCCCAAAGGTAACCTTCTTCAGGAGGGCGTGGAACGGTAAAAGGAGCGTTATGCTCCCTAAACCAAACAAGTGTAGCAACATCTTTCTGTACTACACGCTTTATACGCAAGTATTTTAACTGTGCGTAAACAGTCTTTTCGTATCGAAACGGCAAACCTTTATTGTCTATGAAATACTTAGTTTTTTGCTTCAATATGCCGTTGTACGAAGTAAGCATTTTTTTCATCGGATACAGACCTTTTTGAGGGGTCTGCATACGTCTAGCCCCGAGAGTAGTACCTTCCATATTGCGGTCATCAAGTATTTTACCCTCTAAAAAGAGTAAACCATCATGGGACTCCCACTCTCCTGAGTTTAGTACAAATACTGGGTACGTAATGTGCCCTGCCTCTCTAAATGTGATAGACATAGTTACTCAGCTAAGCCTAGCTTTTCGTCTGTGTCTAAAATCTGCTGGGATGCTTTTACCCAGTTTGCGACTGTTGGGTTATAATCTACTCTGTCTTTATAGGTGTCTACAACCCACTGGGCCATGTTCTTACCTTTTCCGTGCGGAGATAATAACCATATTAAATCTGTATTACTCATGTTCTGTCCCTCTCAGCTTGTAGGAATACTGCGTTTGTAATAATAGTTGGTACAATAATTAACAAGTGTACTGCTATTGATACAGGAATACTGTAACCTAGCCAACCCATGTAATAGATTGCGATGATTCCAAAGAACCCGCACCACATTACGAATAACGCCAGTAGCAAATAAGCCTGTAATACTGGATCGGGAATGAATCTTAAAGGATTATACCTTAAGTCCATGACAATACGATATATTTCAACTACTCTTTCTAACATATTACTGTTCTCCTGTTTCTAGTTGTTCGCCATACATCTTCTCGAATTTACCGCCAGAATAGTCTTCGTGAACAATCTCAAAGTCGCAACCTACTGGAGCGCCAGGGATAGATAGACCTCTATCGAGCTGAATAAAGCTCTGTAGCTTCTCTTTGTATTCTTCTACTTCATCCTCTGGTACTTCTGCTAGAATGGAATCGTGTACGAGTGCAAATATACGAGCTTTCTTGCCGTTTGCTTTAATCCACTCGCTCATGTCTATTGCCCCGAGAAGGTTAATATCACTAGCAGCAGACTGGACCAGAAAATTAAGACCAGACCTAATGCTATGGCTCTGGATGCCTTTGTCTGTCGATGCGACATTTGGTAATCTCCTTTTTCTACCGAAGTAGCTGTAAATAAATCCATTCTGTCGAATAAATTTTTGGTTATCTTCAATCCACGACTTTAGTTTGTGGAAAGCGTTGAAGTACTCATCAATAACTTCTTGTGCTTCTTGTCTACTAAAGTATGTGCCTGAATCTTTTGTGACTTGCTCACTGATCTTGTTTGCTCCTGCACCATACATGATACCGAAGGTTACAGCTTTAGCCGCCTGTCTTTGTGTGCTGTAGAGTTCTGCTACTTCACCTACTTCACAAGGTAGTTTGAATACTTTGTGAGCAATTGTACTGTGGAAATTACCTCCAGATCTAAATACATCCATCAATGCTTTATCTTTTGCCAGGATTGCAGCTACATATACCTCTGCTGTGGTCAAATCCATAGCAACAATCTTATGCCCCGGAGCTGCTTTGATACAGCCTTTTACAATAGGATTGTCTCGAGGCAACTGTTGCATATTGAGTTTGCCGCTAGAGCTAAGCCTGCCAGAAGTAGTACCGTGAAGGTTAAACCCTGTACGTAGTCGGCTATCACGATCCAACTGCGGTAAGATCTTGTCCAAATAAGTATTTTTAATTTTGGACTTTTGTCGAATGTTGAGTATAAGTCCTGGGATGTGCGATTGTTCTGCAAGCTCTCCAAGAACTTCCGCGTCTGTGCTATGCGCACCAGTGCCAGTCTTTTTACCAGTTGGATTGAGGCCAACGAAGTCAAACAACAGACTGCGAAGCTGTACAGTGCTATTAGGATTAAAATCTTTTCCATTAATTTCTTCAAATTTACGAATAGCAGGTTCTTTGTAAAGCTCGGCTACTGCATCGTCAATCTCCTGTTGCATAAGGGACTGAGACTTGAGTAGACGTAACTTATCAAAAGGCACGCCATTGTCTTGGATGTCCGTTAGAAAACGGCAACCAGGAATTAGTATGTTATCATACACTTTTGCTAGACGTTTGTTCTGCTTAATCTTTACAAACTTCTCGTAGAGAAGGAAAGTACAAGCAGCATCCATACCAGCGTATAGTTTCATAACGTCAAAGGGAATATCTCCCCAGTTGAAGTCGTTTTTGAGAATACCATGCTGTTTACGATAGTTATCAATCCACTCGTACATTGGCTTCTCGTAGTCCCCGTAAGGTGTATACTTCATAGACAACTGCTTTAGACCGTGAGTACCGGGGTTCTCATCAATCAAGTAGTGTAGAAGCATTGTATCTTCAAACCTAGGGAATTTAAAGTTAAAGTGGTATTCGAAGAACGCCATATCAAACTTGGCATTGTGGAATACTACTATCTTCTTATCAAATAATTCTTGTAACAAACGCTCTGTTTCTTCGTCAAAGCACTCTGTGTCTATGTATGCACCACGATCAGCTTCATAACTAAGGCTAATGCCCAGCATATGGCCATCTCTTGGATATAGTCCTGTGGTCTCCGAGTCAAGAGCAATGTAATCAAGAGGGGCGCAAATAGCAGCACGTATAAAAGCATTGGCTTCCTCCGTATCTTGGATACCCCAAGCATTGTACTCGGTAATTACAGTATCTTGCTTACCACCTGTAATGTATTCTACGATGCTTTGCTTGGAGTCGTCCCATGTTCGCTGTGCTTCGGGCTTGAATGCGAGCATAGCGGGGTTAATGACAGGCAGGAACTTCTCTTCGACTTTCTTGCCAGAGTATTCTGTGACTGAGTTCACAGAGGTAAAGTACTTGAGTGCATCACTGCCGACTAGAATAAGCCAGTCGTAAGCGTCTACATCAATCTCGATGTCGCAGTCTCGTTTAAGTACTTTTTTGATATTTGGGTCTGAACAGAGCTGATACTGATCAAACTCAAACTCATTATCAAACTCTTTCTTAAAATTTGTTCTACTTGGTTTAGTTTCTACTAATGCAACTTTAGGCATATAATTTACTCTTTAGTGTTTGTACTGATTTCAGGGGTAATGCACCTGGGTCTGTGTCCTTGAGTGCTACGTTTCTACTAGCTAAGCCTACTCGCTCTGCCATGTCCTTTACTTCTTTTGCCGCAGTTTGCCCTGCGTCATCTCCATCAAAGAAAATTACTACTTCTTCTACACCTTGTATCGAAAGCATACGTAACTTATCTTCATTGATATTCTTTGTTCCAAAACAGCATACTGCATTGTCTAGTCCTTTATCGTGCAGATTTACCATATCATAGATACCTTCTACAAGTATAACAGAACCTCTTATAGGCTCTACTACAGGGTATAGAGGCATCTTCGCACCCGCAGGCGAGATCATGTACTTAGGTGTACCACCTGTCGTATGGCGACCATTAAAGGCTACAATACGACCAGATATATCTCGTACTGGGAAGACAATCCGACCAATGTGGTCAGGATCATGGTGTTGGAAAGCTTCAAACCTCTTATATGTTTCGGGCTTGATGTCTCTCCAGTTACCTACATAAGGTATTATATTTTGGGGGAAAGACAAACCAACCGACTCAGACCTTTTCTCTCTAATAGTCTTTTTTAGTAATTCTCGTCTTAGTTGTAATTGGTTTGCCTTTTCGCCAAAATGTGTAAAAATGTTTCCTTTATACCCACAGGAAAAGCACTGAAAGATACCAGTGATCTTGTCGATACGCATACTAGGATTTCTATCTGCGTGCTCAGGGTTAAGACAGCTAACAATAGCGTCTGCGCCTTTGGGTATAAAATAAACATCTCTTGAAGTTAGTAGTTCTTCTACTGTCAACGTCCGATATCCTTAATGTTTTCTGTACTGATTACTTGGTATGCACCTTTGTTGTAGGCAGGTGCAATCGTATATTTACTATCTAGCTGTGGTTTTTCTACTAATAATGTGCTGTGTCCCTTGTCGTCAGAAGATGGATACTCTGGAGTCTCTCTGCGATAAGTCTTGGGAGCTTCGTAAGTTTTCCACTCAGTAACACGCTTCTTTGCTCTGGGCAAGGGCTTGCGCTTCCTACCAGAAGGAGTGTGTCGTAAACTGCCGAATGTAAGTGCCATGTGCTTTCTCCTGTAAAGTATCCGTATATTATACGCACTTTCACATAAGAAGTCAAGAAATATTTTTAAATATCATCAATTTCTTCGCCTGTTTTATGCGAAGAATCTTCTTTCTCTTTAGGAGTGAGTGCAGACTCAGGGCCAATCTTCAGGCTATCCCAGTCTACCTCTGATGTGAATGATTTCATAGAAGCACTACGCATCTTCACACAGTTCAGTGTGATACAAGCATCTTCGTGATCCCATGTTTCTAGCGTATAAGCAGCGTCTGCGGCATCAAGGATACCTTTAGCAAAACGTGCCTCACCACTAGCATCTGTTTGATATGGAGAGAATACTGTGCAGTCGTACTCTTGAGCCATAGACTTCAATGCTTTACTTACTTCAATTTGCTCTGTCCAGTCATACTGACCACCTCGTGATGGTAGACTCGACCGCTTTACCTGATTAATATAGTCAACGATAATGACACCAACACCCAGAGGTTTGACTTTTTTGTCAAGCTCGGCACGGATTTTGGAGAGAGTAAGTGCAGGGTCATACACTACGTCCAACTGCTGAGTCGGGAGAAGCTCGCAGGTGTTCTTCAGTGATGTGTGCAACTTATCAAAGTCACGATGTTCTCTATATTCCTTCAAGCGGTCTTGTCCATCAACATAGCGAGCTGCCCACCAACCTGCTACTTGTTCCCACTCAATTACACTCAGATTTTGAGTACGAAGGCGAGCGAAAGGAATTTTAGTAGCAATGGAACAACAGCGTTGAAGGATAGACCGGCTATCCATTTCAATAGTGAAATACATAGCCGATTTACCACTAGCGTAAACATTGTTAGCAATGTTTGCACAGATAACAGACTTACCAGCACCTCGGCGACCACCAACCATAACAAGATCTCGAGGAGAGAACTGTATTTCGTAGTCGTACTCTTCGTTGAGTCCGAGTTTCATGTACTTGGCTAAATCTTCTTCTGGCTCGAACAGTTCAATACGTTGCATACTTTCCTGCGGGTCTTCAAGATCAACTTTATCTTCAACGTCTAGGACGATCTGATGTAAGTGGTTGACAGACTCCGAAGCATTTTCAAATGCAACAGAGTTCTCAACATAATCTTCTAGCGAGTCCAGAATTTCTTTTTGAGTGTATTCGTTCTTCAGATACTCGAGAAGCATATGAGGGTCTGCATCGACCTCGACTGCTTCTACAGCGTAGAGTTTCTCTCGAGTAGCTGAGTCACGAATCTCAAATTTTAGATCTTCAATCGTAGGGACTTTATGAAACTCTTCACAGTGCTTATCAATAACCTTATAAAGGCTATGATACTCACTGGAAAAGTAATGCTTGTGCGCGACACTCCAGGTCTGAAAGTCCTGAAGCTCAAGCACTTGCTTTATGAGCGCACTAGCAATGTTCAATTTTGAAAGTCTCCCGATTTCAAATCTAAAATGTAGGGCAGACCCCGAAGAGACTGCCCTTGAATTAAGCTAAAAAGGATTAAGCTGACGCTTTTTCTTTCTTAGCTGCGCCATCATAGTCAGAGGCTGACAAACCACGGCGGGTAAGCATAGTCTTAACACCACGAGCAGTTTTGCCAATAGATTCTGCGATAGCTTCAACAGTCATGCCACCGATGTCAGTAAGGTCTGCCAAAGGATCATCTTTCGAAGTGCCTTTAGTAGTTTCTTGACGTGGGATAGCATCAATGTCGCCTGAACGAAGCAAGCTAAGAGCTTTACCACGTACAGAGTTTACTGAACGGTCTAGTGCGTCAGCAATAGCTTCTACGAAAGCACCGTCTTGTACCATAGATACAAAAGTAGCTTCTTCGTCAGGGCTGTAAGTTCTTACAGACTCAACTTTAGGAGCTGGCTTAACGTGACCAGTCAGTTCCATAGACAAGATTTTGCCTTGGATTGACTTAGCTGAGAAAGCGCCGCCTTCAAAGTTTTCAGCGATTTCAGCATAAGTATAAGTGCCGCTGTTGTCAGTTACGAAAGCTGACAAAGTAGCTTCTTGAGCATCGCTAAATGCGCGTGAAGCACTTGCAGAGGCAAGTTCTACGTCAAAACCCATCTTGCGAAGTTTGCTAGATACGGAACGAGTAGAGGTTTCAAGTTGTTCAGCTACTTCTGCAACTGTTGCTTGAGAGACAGGTGATTCATCACCTACGAAATTAGTAAGAGCATCGGTACGCTCATCAGTCCACTTAGGAAGTGCCATTTTATTCTCCAATAAAATCTAAAAGGTTAGTTATGATTTGAACGCCAGATTCTCTGGCTTTCTTAGTTTTAGCAGATTCGACTCCGCTTTCATTCACCAGGATTGTGACATCCTTGGTCAAACTTGATTTGACCACATAACCAAGCTCTTGCAATATGTTTTGAGCCTCGGCTTTTGTCTTGAAACTCTTTAGCTTACCAGAGATACAGACTATACCGTGGGTTGTGGTTGTAGTTTGTGTTTTTGCAAATTTAAAACTAAAAGGTAACAAAGACACTTGATAATACTCGTCATGTATCCAGTTACACAAATTAGTAGATGCTTTCTCGCCTAGACCAGCTTTACGGCACACATCGTAGTCTATTTCTTCAATGTCTTCGCAGACTTTCGAGAGTTTTTCCGAGGCTGATTTACCAATTAACGGTATGCTGAAAGCAGGAAGCAACACATTAAGTGGTGCAGTCCTAGATCGTTGCAACTCATCTACTAACTTGACGGCAAGACGATCTGAAGATAAGGCAAGGGAAATCTCTTCAAGAGACAAGTCGTAAAGTTCCTCAAGAGAAACAATATCTAACTTAGCTATAGTAGCTGGCCCTAAGCCTTTGATCTTCAGTGTCTTGGCAAAGTGCTCGATGAGTTTTGCAACTTTTTCTCCGCAATGCGGATTTTTACAATACAGAAGATGATTGACCGCTACAAGTACCGAGCTGCAACTTGGGCAAACTGTGGGTGCTTCTATTGTGGTCATGGTCTCTCCTCTGAAATTGAAAGTATATTATACGGAAATTTAAGATTTCTGTCAAGAATTATTTTTCTTCATGTCAAACAGGTTCTACCCGTCTGACAATCCGAGGTATAATATCCCCAGACCTAATAACTTCTACATAACAACCGATTTCAAGGTTTAGATCACGAATGTACTCGATGTTGTGCAGTGTAGCACGAGACACGTTAGCGCCATCAATAACTACAGGATCTAAAATAGCCACAGGACTTACGACCCCTGACTTTCCTAGCTGCCATACAACATCTTTCAATTGCGTCATCTCTCCTGCCTTGACTGATTTCAGGGCAAAAGCACCTCGAGGGTGATTCGCTGTATGTCCCAAGGCATCAAACTTTACGTTTGACTTAAGTCGAAACACGTCACCATCCGTAGGATAGTCACTACAGTCGAATCGAGTTACTACATTGAAACCTAACTTGTGCAACTCTTCGAGAGCACAAGGGTATTTTGTAGTAAGATGAGGCGTAGCATCGTATGCCACAAAGACTAAGGGGCGAGTTTTAAACTCAGCAAGATCATTAAGACCAAGCGACCCCGAAGCGAAGTTGCGGGCGTTTGCTATACCATAAGGAGCAACTACTTCACCAGTAATCTGAACCAGGTTAGTATTACTAATCTGATTAGGTACTAGTGTAGCCATCTTATCAGTGATGTCTCTGCCTTGTATGCCGTCACCTCTCGTAAGAGCTAACTGGAGAAAACCCTCAACATACAACAGAGAAACTGCCGCTCCGTCTAACTTAGGAGTTTGAATGCACTCAGAGATATCTAAAGGAGCTTCGTGGATGTTAAAGCATTTTTGCAAACTGTACATACGATGAGCATGAGAAACCGCATCAGTTACTTGGTAACCAACTCGATTGTATTGATGCTTGGTCGCAAGAAGATCAAACTCTTCATCACTAAGAATCGGAGTACCTTCATAGTACAACTTACTTGCTCTGTCCAAAAATTCGTGCATAGTATTCTCCTAAATAAGAAAGTATATTATACGGAATTTCAGGAAGATTGTCAAGAACTATTTATAGAGATCCTGAATTAGATCTGAAAAATGTTCTTCTATTAGTTGCTTTGATTCCGCTAGAGATAGTATTTCTATTAGCCCTGCAAAAAGTTCCTTTGAGTTAGATAGATCAAGAGGCATTGCCACACCCTCAGGTGTAGGTTTCCACTCTTCGTCAAAGTCCAAGTAATACTTTCGTAAATGGATATACTCTATATTACGAAAGGTATTAATTGTTAATCTTATCTGTACTTCTTTTACTTCATCGTAATGAATAACTCGAGAGTATGCTTCGGGGGCTTGGTGTAATTCCATTATCTCCTGCCTTCGTTCTTAAGAACGGAAGCAAGAGGAACTACACTAGACACGTTTGCAGGTCTTAGTAATCGGTATGAATCTGTATCCCAACAGAAGAAAAGTAATGTATCTGCAGTTTCCTTTGCCCTATTCTTTTTCTTTTGGATGTAGGGAGTTGAGAAGTCTAAAGTACAAACATTGTACTTCAGTTTTTTGGAGTGCTCACTACGATAAGTAATAATGGCGTCTCCATAGTCGTGCACTAATCGTGCCAGTTCTTGCTTTTTCACTTTAGCTCCTTGGTAGTAATTCAGCAATCTTTATTGTGAATGTACTTACTGCGAGGTGCTTTTGCTAGATACAAGAATACCCCGCTAGCCGAAACTAGCAGGGGTACTTGAGGACTTAACCTTCGTTAATTGCTTGAATTACTTTGGTAAAGTACTGAGATGCTTTACCAGTCAGTTTAGCGATGATTTCTTCATCAGCTTCTTGACCTGCATCTCCTAGTGCGGCAATAAGAGCGTCTGCAGCTGCTGCTTTAGATACTCGTGTACTACCACCACCATTAGACCCGCCGCTAGATTTAGCTGCAGGGGTTTTCTTAACATAAACGCCAGCTTTTGTTAAGATCATACGAACACCATTAGGTGATTCGTCTAGTTCTTCTGCAATATCTTTCACAATCTCCATACTGGTCTCTGGAGTTGGTTCTGCTTCTTCGTACATTGATACTGCTTGTGCTTTTTTATCGTCGTCCCAAGCCACTTTTCGTGTCCTCTTGTTAGGGTTTTTGTTTCCTGGGCAGT
>Ga0206682_10002287_pt1 | contig 17641 bp, 13 predicted proteins | sample M240m12015metaG_FD_155444 | JGI IMG/M metagenome (GOLD analysis project Ga0206682, IMG submission 155444) | Ammonia-oxidizing marine archaeal communities from Monterey Bay, California, United States - M2 40m 12015 | ecosystem: Environmental > Aquatic > Marine > Intertidal zone | place: USA...
CAGCACCACCGTTTTCAGCCAAAACTTTCGTAATCGCTGCGGTAAGTGTCGTCTTGCCGTGGTCAACGTGACCAATCGTGCCAATGTTACAATGCGGTTTTGTCCGCTCAAACTTTTCCTTCGACATGTCGTTCCTCGTTCCGTTTGGGGCTTAACCCCGTTTTAAATTTCGTTTCGCCCAACCTTCGTCAGACTGGAGCGGGTGAAGGGAATCGAACCCTCATCTTCAGCTTGGAAGGCTGTTGCTCGACCATTGAGCTACACCCGCCTCTTAATCTTTACGCCCGCGCACAACCCCGCGAAGGCTCATTTGGGCCACCCGCCGCCATGACCCGATGGCCATGAGGACAAAATGGTGGGGGGAGTTGGATTCGAACCAACGTAGGCATAGCCAACGGGTTTACAGCCCGTCCCCTTTAGCCACTCGGGCATCCCCCCGCCCAAAGGTAAAACCACCTGTCTACTTTCAAGTAAACACTTGATTTTAATACGAAATTAATGCACAAAACCCTGTCCGCTAGCCTCACTTTCAACCGAAAACGGGGTTAACGACACAGTATTTGCACATCAATGTCATCAGCCTTATAAGGAATTGTATGTCCAAGCGCAAGCCCAACCACTTAAGAAATAAAAGAAAAATCCCCGCCGAGAGTGCGGTGGCTTTGCTCTATGGCACGCATGCGGTTCGCGCGGCTTTGGAAAATCCGAAACGCCGGATCAACAAGCTGTTTGCCACCCAAAATGCCGCCAATGAGCTGGAAGCGATTTGCGCCAAACGAAACCTATCGGTGGAGCTGCAAACCAGCGGCGAATTGGCCGCGCTTTTGCCATCGGATGCGGTGCATCAAGGCATGGTGCTGGACGCCAGCCCCCTGCCCCCGGTTTCGTTGGAAGACGCGGCTGTCTCGGGCAAATTGCTGATTATTCTCGACCAAGTGTCGGATCCGCGCAATGTCGGCGCGATTTTGCGCGCGGCCGCCGTATTTGGCGCGGGCGGCGTGATTGTGACCAAACGAAACAGCCCGCCGCCGGCTGGCACTTTGGCCAAAACGGCGGTGGGCGCCTTGGAAGTCATGCCCCTGATTGAAGTGACCAATTTGGCGCGCGCGCTGGAAACGCTGCATAAAGCTGGCTATATGAGCGTTGGCCTAGACGAACATGGCGAGGTGTTGATTGACGAAGTGTCGAAAGACCGCCCGATTGCGGTGGTGATGGGCGCTGAAGGCCCGGGGCTTCGTCGTTTGACGCGCGAAACCTGCGATATGCTGGCGCGTCTGCCCGTAGCCGAAAGCGCCACGGGCGAAGCTTTCGCCACGCTCAATGTGGCCACGGCAACGGCGGTAACGCTTTACGCTCTCACGCGTTAGCCGCGACTTAGAGTTTATTGTGGGCGCCATCGCATAGCACGCCTTTGGCCGAGGCTTTGCAGCCGCAGAAGTAAACTTGGCCATCTTTTTCGGCTGTATAGGCGACGGGTTCGAAATCGCTGCCATTATGTTTGCCATCGCAAAACGGCTGGCGGGTAGACTTGCCGCAAGAACACCAAAAATAGGTTTTTCCCGCTTTGACTTCGGTTTTATAAGGCGCTTTTTGTGGACATTCCGCTTGGCTCATGTGGGGCTCCTAAACTCATTAAATACGATGTTGAAAATACTATAGGGTTGGGCGCATTTCGCCTACCCTAGAAAAACTGGATATCACGCATTTTTCAACTTTTCGTCAAAGTGATAGCTAACTACAAAAGCTTTCGCCGCACGCAGACTTTGCTCATTGGCTTCCAGCGAGAGTGAATCGGCCCGCTGATAAATATCTAGACCGCGTCCCAAAGATATTTCCCAACCTGTGTCGATGACTAATTCTCTATCGTGCAGGTTCGGTTTGGCTTCCCACTGAAAACTTACATTTAACTGCTTGGCAGCTTCCGTCAATTGGCGAAACTTCTCTTCTCTATCGTCTTTAGAAAGCTTGTCATTTGCGGTCGTTGGGAGTGTCCACAAATCGATCTTAATTTCTTCAGTGTGAGTTCTTGCGCCATCAACTATTTTGATAAAATCCAACATGTTTTTGAACTGATGGAAGACTTTTATGTAAGGGTCAGTCAGACGTATTTTCTTGCAGCCCACTAAGTAAGGCGTAAACAATTTATCGTAAGTCACTCCCGTCACACCCTCTTCGTATTTGATTTTACGCTCAACGGCTCCCTCGGCAGGCACCTTCACTTTGTCTTCGACTGTGGTTTCTCTAACTAGGTCTCTTTGGGCTTCGGCGACCTCCATTCTTTGATTGGAAGAAAGTAATGAATTCCATTTTTCGCCGAATTCGCGAGCCGCTTCCCAGTTAGAAACGACAATTAAAAGAGAACCTTTTTTTGAAGCTTTGAGCCTTGTTAGCGCGACATAATAGGCGTGAAGATCCGCGTCCCCCTGAGGCTCAGGAAGGAAGACAACCACGGCTCGGTTTTCCAACCCCTTATAAGAGTGGATCGTGGAACCTTTGAGCTGACCGCTACCCTTATAAAAGCATAATTTTTTTGCCCTATCACTAGCCCTAGACGCCACACTTTTTTCACCCGATGAAAAAGTATCTTTTACGTTAAAACCTCTTCTATTCAGAGCTTCTGTGATTTGCCGCCCCTCTTTCCCTGATCGAACAAGAAAAGTCACATCCGCATAGGGAATATCCTCCAAGTAGGTGCTTTGGCTCGCTATTTTACTACAATCCAAAATGGCTTTCAAAGTTTCAGCAATTACATCCTGTTCGGGTCTCAATTGTCGCCATTCAAAATAAACAGGCTCAAAAACTAACTCATGCTGATCTGGAGCGACTAAAACCTTCTCTTTCGTGGCGGGCAGAAAACTAACTGCAAAGTCATTCGCAAATTCATGCATTTTCTTCGGCAGTCTATAAACTTGTTGAAGCTCAGCCCATCGACCGCTAAACCCCGCCCCTTCCATTGCCTCTTCCGTCCAATGTTTAGCTGTATTGTAGAGGTCTTGCGTAACATCTGCAGCCAAAACCACTTCGCCATCTGGCGCAACAAACTGTCTTATGGTTTCCCACCATTTTGAAGTTAAATCCTGACCTTCATCTACCAGTATTGCATCCCAAACCAAACCATTCGGAATATGACCCTTATCTGCGCTTAATTCTTGAACAATCTGATCAATTAAGGCGGGCAATTGTTCTTCAAGGACATCTTCCGCATCCCCATTCGCGAAAATCGCTTTGTACTCAGCACTAAACCCGTTTTCAGAGCAAATATCCTTTGCCCACTTGTGGTAATTACGAAATTCAATATCCTTTGCATCCTTATTGAAGCTAACGGCGACATCACGAATTTCATTCCCAAGAGTGATGTTAAAGTATAGGACGAGAACCTTTTTTCCCTCATTGTGAAGCTGTGCAGCTCTACCTGCCAGACACACCGTCTTGCCAGATCCCGCGGGCCCTCTGACGCGCCTGTAACCAGATTTTGTTCGTGTGGTTATAATGCTGAGTTGCTCAGGGCTTAATCTTGGTTGATAGCGTTGCTCCCGATCCAATTCCGATTCCACGAGCCAAGACCGCATTTCGTTAGCAATTGCAGGTGACATATACCCATGTGGCTTTGAGGCATTTATCAGAAAATCGCTGATGCCACCTGACTGCATAAGATCACAGCCAATAATCATGTTGGAGGGATACTTTTTAGAAAACGTAAACTTTTCTCGTGTATGTTTGTCGAACAGTTCGTCTAAAGCGCTCTGGCTCCATTTGGGGAATACCAGACCGCCGTAGATAGCGCCAAAATGCTTATCTGTGTTCATCGAGGGGCAATAAACATTCTTTATTTCTGACTTATAATGAGAAATTTGGGCGATTGGTTGCTGCGAGTTGAGGCAATTCTTGCCAGTTTGAGGTGACTTAAGCATCATGCGCCCTTTAGAGTTATGCCAAAGCTCAAGATTAGGTGCCCAGTCTTTAACCTCGAATACGCCTATGCCGTTTTGTGGATGAAGAATAACAAAGTCTGGGCGTAATCCATTTAGAGGTGGTTGAACATAAATCTCCCACTCGAGTGGCAGTTCATTATTCAAATACTCCAGAAAACTGCGTTCGCCCTCATTAAGAGGCGGTTTAAGGTGTTCAAGCTCATCCAGAGAAGGTTCAATCCGACGGTTTTTCATAAGGCTAACTATGCACCAACAAATGGGAGGGGAATGAGGTCGATCGACCAACGCCGCAAATTTTGACTTTGCCCATCTGCCATATCAATTCGGGAAAAGGTCAAAAATGCATTTAATCACTTCTCTTCTTTTGCCCACGGGAACCGTATGAGACGTGGAAGGAAATAAACGAAAGCCGCAAAGGCAATCGCGAGCAAAGCATCAAACCAGCCTGCTGGCCGAAGAAGTCTGACGAATACCGCAAATGCTCCGAAGGCTAATAGAAGCCGCAAAAACTGAAACCCATTTAATTTACTCGCCATATCTAACTCTCCTTTTTATTTTTTTTGAGCAATGGTCTTGCCTTTATTAATCCAACCCTAACCAACCCCCATCCCCCACACAACAAAAAAGCCCCGCCATTTCTGGCGGGGCTTTCTCAATTCAATTTTATTTGGTCAGACTACTGAAGGTTCTCAATAATCGTCACATTGGCCATACCACCGCCTTCGCACATGGTTTGCAGGCCGTATTTGCCGCCTTTGCGTTGCAAGGCGTTAACCAGCGTGGCCATCAATTTCGTGCCAGAGCCGCCCAATGGGTGACCCAGCGCAATGGCGCCGCCATGCACGTTTAGCTTTTCTTCGTCGACGCCCAATTCTTTGGCGAAAGCTACCGGAATGGAGCCGAAAGCTTCGTTGACTTCAAACACGTCAATGTCGTCTACCGACAGACCCGCTTTTTCCAACGCGCGTTTGGTGGCCGGAATTGGCGCTTCCAACATGATGACCGGGTCGTGACCCATCACCGACAGGTGGATGATTTTTGCCAAAGGTTTCACGCCCAATTTTTTCAGGCCGTCTTCGTTAACAATCATCACGCCCGAGGCGCCATCGCAAATTTGGCTGGCCGAGGCCGCCGTGATGACACCGTCTTCCGCCAAAAGCTTCACGCCCGAAATGCTCTCGAGGCTGGCGTCAAAGCGGATGCCCTCATCGGTTTTGTGCATTTCTTTGTCGCCATCTGCATTGGTTACTTCAACGGGAACAATTTCCGTATCAAAAGCGCCGGCTTGCGTGGCGGCAATCGCGCGCTCGTGGCTGCGATAGGCATAGGCGTCTACGTCTTCTTTGCTCAGGTCATATTTCTTGGCGACCATTTCGGCACCAACAAATTGGCTGAACTGAACATTGGGATAGCGCTCTTGCATGTTCGGCGACACGTAAAAACCGTGGCCTTCTTTGAACGGCAGCGAGATGGGCAGACCCATCGGCACGCGGCTCATGCTTTCTACGCCAGCCGCGATAACGCAATCCATGGTGCCAGACATTACCGCTTGGGCGGCAAAGTGGATGGACTGTTGCGACGAACCGCATTGGCGGTCGATGGAAGTGGCTGGCACGCTTTCTGGCAATTTAGAGGCCAGAACCGCGTTGCGGCCAATATTGCCAGCTTGCTCGCCAGCTTGGCCGACGCAGCCCATAATCACATCTTCGACAGAGGCCGGATCGGCGCCCGTGCGGTCGATGAGGTTGTTGATGACTTCGGCCGCCAAATCGGCTGGGTGCCAGTCTTTGAGTTTCCCGTCGCGGCGACCCCCTGCGGTGCGTGCTGCGGCTACAATATATGCTTCGGCCATGTGGCTCTCCTAATGTTGTCCTATGATAAAAGTCTCTTGGCGCTATGCATACCAAATGCGGCCTCGCTACGACAAGTGAATTTTCATTTGCACATTCTGAGCCACCGCTTAACATGGCCTCAAATCTGATTGAGGAGATCACTTATGAAAACGCGTATTACTGAATTATTCGGCATCGAGCATCCCATCATTCAAGGCGGCATGCACCATGTGGGCTTCGCTGAAATGGCAGCCGGCGTCTCCAACGCTGGCGGGCTGGGCATTATCACCGGCCTCACCCAACGCACACCCAAAGACTTGGCGAATGAAATCGCGCGTTGCAAAGACATGACCGACAAGCCCATCGGCGTGAACTTGACGTTTCTGCCAGGCTTTGCCGACCCTGATTATCCGGGCTACATCGAAGCGATTATCGCCCATGATGTGAAAATTGTGGAAACCGCAGGGCGTAGCCCCGAGCAATATATGCCGATGCTGAAAGACGCGGGCATTAAAGTCATTCACAAATGCACCAGCGTGCGTCACTCGTTGAAAGCCGAAAAAATTGGCTGTGATGCGGTGAGCGTCGATGGTTTCGAATGCGGCGGTCACCCCGGCGAAGACGATATTCCAAACATGATTTTGCTGCCGCGCGCCGCCGAAGAATTGAGCATTCCTTTTGTCGCCTCGGGCGGCATTGGCAATGCCAAGCAATTGGTTGCCGCTTTGGCGCTGGGCGCTGACGGCGTCAACATGGGCACGCGTTTCATCGCCACCAAAGAAGCCCCCGTCCACCAAAACGTAAAAGACGCGCTTGTCGGTGCCAGCGAGCTGGACACGACGCTGATTATGCGTCCGCTGCGCAATACCGAGCGGGTTTTGAAAAACGATGCGGTGAACCGTATTCTCGAAAAAGAGAAAGAGCTGGGCGCCGACATTAAAATCAACGACATCATGGATGAAGTGGCTGGCGTCTATCCGAAAATCATGTCCGATGGCGACATGGACTCGGGCGCTTGGAGCTGTGGCATGGTCGCAGGCCTCATTCACGATGTGCCAAGCTGCCAAGATTTGATCAGCGGCATGATGAAAGAAGCCGATGAAATTATTTCTAAACGCTTGAAAGCTTTTGCCGCCTAAGCAAACCCGCTTTTACAAAATTGAAAAGCCCCGCCCTTTTAAAAAGAGCGGGGCTTTTTTATGCCTAATCTGCAACTTTATGCCTAATCTTTAACCAAGCGCCTAAGGCGTGACGATATTAAAATCTGGATTAAACTCATCCAAATTGCCAAACACTTTCATCAGCGCCAGCGGATTGCCGCCCACTTTCACATTGCCTTTGACAATCTCCTTCGGGAAGCTGGTCTTGCCAACCGCCACTTGGTTGAAGATAGCGCGGGTCAGCGTCAGCGAAGCATCCGGATTTTTGGCCTGTTTGTTGGGAATATTATTCAGCACGCTATTGTCGAGCGAGAGAACAAATTTCTCTTGGGTGTCGGTGAAGTCCAAATTGATTTTCACTTCCACATCATCCATGCCTTCTGGATTAAACCGCACGGCCATGAAGTCTAGGAACATGCCCGTTGGCACGGAGCTGACGACATCTTGGCTGGCGGTGCGAATGCTGCCGCCTTGCAAAACACCCTCGCGCAATTCTTGCGCGCCCGTCAGATAGAAATTGCGCCATGGCCCGCTTTCGGCCTGATAGCCCAATTGCTCATAAGCATCGGCCAGTTTGGCGCGCGCTTGCTTGTGCTTGGGATGGGCAAAAACATAATGGCTCAACAGCTCCGACGCCCAGCGATAATCGCCGGCCTCGATAGCCAGTTCTCCTTGGCGCAAGAGGCCATCTGGCCCGCCTGCCAGTGCCATCATTTTGCGCGCCCGAACTTCGGGTTCTTGCGGGTTTAAATTGGCTGGCACGCCATCGAAAAAGCCGAGATAGAAATTATACACGGCGCGCACATTATGGCTCACGGTGCCGTAATAATCGCGGTTGTAAAACTCTTGCGCCAGCGATGGCGGTAAATCCAACATGTTGGAAATCTCGGTCGACGTATAGCCTTGGTTCATCAGGCGCACGGTTTGGTCGTGCATGAAACGATACATATCGCGCTGTTTGGCGATGTAATCCGTGCCAGCCTCGCGCCCCCAACGCGGCCAATGGTGCGAGCCGAAGACGACATCCGTGCGCTCGCCAAATAGCTCCAACATATCCGTCAAGTGACGCGCCCAAACCAGCGCATCGCGAATTTTCGCGCCGCGCGGCGTGTAAAGATTATGCATCACGCCGTTCACTTCCTCGGCCACGCAAAGCGCTTTGAGGTGCGGCAGATAAAACACAAATTCCGCCGGAGCTTCGGCGCCCGGTGTCAATTGAAACTCAAACTCTATGCCGTCGAGGACAAGCTTCTGCCCGGTCTTGGAAATAATATCCGTCGGCGTCAGCAACGTGATAGAGCCAAAGGCCACGCTTTTGCCGAGGCCACTATCAATCGCGCCTTGCGGCGAGGCGGGCAGTAGATTGCCGAACATATAGCCCGCCCGACGCCCCATGGCATTGCCCGCAATCACGTTCTCGCTCGACACTTCTTTGACAAAATGCTCGGGCGCGACAAAGCGGATGCGGCCTGAATTCAAATCGGCTTCCTTGGCCAAAGCGCGAATGCCAGCGAAATGGTCGGCGTGGCTATGCGTGGCCAAAATGGCTTTCACCGGACGCTTGCCAAAATGGCTATCGACCAGCGCCATGGCGGCGTCCATGGTTTCTGTGGCGGTGAGCGGGTCGACGACAATCCAGCCGGTTTTGCCTTCGATGAAAGTCACATTGGCGAGGTCATAGCCGCGCACCTGATAAATGCCTTTGCTGACTTCAAACAGTCCGTGAATGGCATTGAGCTTGGCTTGGCGCCAGAGGCTTGGGTTGACCGTATCGGGGCGCGGGCCCTCGAGATATTCCATGCCGGTCATATTCCAGACCACGCGGCCGGTTTTATCTTTCACCACCAAAGCGTCTGGCTTGGCCAGCAGCCCACGGGTGGCCAATTTGAAGTCTTCGGTATTTTCAAACGGCAGGCGCGCGATGACTTTTTCATGCGCGGCTTTGGTGTTGGCACTGGCGGCTTTGCGCTCGAAGTCGGCGCTATGGGCGCTTCCCATGAGTAAAAAACTGCCGAGCAAAAGTGAGAGTGTCTGTTTCATAATCTTCCCCAATTATGCGATCCAATGACCGCGTAGTTCTTTTTTCAAATCGCTCACATACCGACCGAAGTCGATTTGTATGGTGTGGCGTTCGCTGTTGTAGAAATGGCCAAGATAGAGTTTTTCATCGGCCTTAATTTGCGTCTCCATCTGCGCGTCGTCTGGCATTTTATAGTTGCCCGCCAAAACAGAAGCGACGAATTTAGATTGTTGCTCGGCCAAGTTTACCAAAGTTGGCAAAGGTTGGGCTAGCCCCATAAAAAATAAATTGCGCCAGCCCGGCTTCACCATCCGCCGGTAGAGCGGAAACTTATTGGCGTCTACCGCCAGCTCGTTTTGCTGCAAAAATGGGAAAGAAATACGATAGCCCGTTGCCCAAATAATAATATCAATCGGCTCACGGCTGCCATCGGTAAAAGTAACCGCATCGCCATCGAGGCGCTCAACGCCGGGCTTTACATGCACATCGCCACAGCCAAGCCGCGTCAGAAACTCGCCTGAAACCGAAGGATGCGCCGTTAGCACATCGTGGTCGGGCTTGGGCAGGCCGTATTTTTCGGGATTGCCAATGGCTTTTTCAATCACCCTTTGGCCGAGCCAACGCCCGATAGACGGCGGCATCCAATTTGGCATCACGGCTTTATCGGCTGGCTCGCCGTTTAGATATTTCGGCAAAACCCAGACGCCTCGGCGTGCCGATACGAAACATTTTTTGGCCATCGAGCGTTGCGAAACTTCCGAGGCAATATCCATCGCCGAATTGCCAACCCCAACCACCAATAAGGTTTTGCCGCGCACATCATGCGGCTCGAAGGGCGAGTCGTAGTCATGCGAATGCATTTGGACACCGGCAAAATTATCGCCGTATTCATGCGGAGTTTTGGCGTCCCAATGATGGCCATTGGCCACCACCAAAGCGCCATAGCTGCGCGTCTCGCCGGTGCTTAAGCGCACTTGCCACAGGCCGTTCTCGTCGCGGCGCGCATCTTCTACGGCTGTGTTGAACGTGATGTTTTCGCGCAAGCCGAAATGGTCGACGTAATCGTTGAAATATTGAAACAACTGACTGTGATGCGGGAAATCTGGCCAATCGTCCGGCACGGCATAATCTTCAAAAGCGAGGCGAAACTTCGACGTATCAATGTGCAGCGATTGATAGCAGGCCGATTTGCCATTGGGGTTTTTGTGATACCAAGTGCCGCCGATATTGTCGGACATCTCGAAATGGTCATAGGCAATGGCGAAATCTTTCAGCCGTTTGGCCGTGGTAAATCCCGAGCAGCCCGCGCCGATGATGCAAACTTTTGCATTGAGTTTCAGCTCTTCTAACATCTATTCCCTCCCTTTTCGTGCCACCAGATTACACGAGACGGCGCCCAATGCTAGGGGCTCTCCTGTGCTGGCGGAAACGCATGTTCTTGCTCGCCATCGAGATAGAGCGGATATTTTTGCATGACGCGCAAAAAGCTCGGCCAGTCGAGAAACCGCAGCACCCACGCACGAACTTTTGGCAAATCTAGGTGTTCGTCAAACCAAAGCTTATCGGCGATGCGGAATTGGCGCACGAAAGGCAGCAAGGCAACATCGGTATAGGCGGGGGCTGCGCCGCCTAGCCAGCCGTGCGTCAGGCGCGCTTCCAAGGGCTGCAAAAGCTGCACGCAATGGTCGCGCTGCTCGCCCACGTCGACGGCTTCTTCGGGGTAGCGCGTGGCATATTTATAGCGGTCTAAATGATGTTTGAAATCTGTATCGAACAGGTCGATGAGCGCCTCGTCTTTATTGGCCAGCCAGTGCAACGGGTCGTTTTGCGCCAAAGCCCAATCCATCACGGCGCGGCTTTCGTCGATGACTTCGCCCGAGGGCAAACGCAAAACCGGAACCGTGCCTTTGGGCGAAAGCGCCAACATGGCTTGGGGTTTGTCGCGCAGCAGAATTTCGCGCAACACCACAGGCACTTCGGCCACGGCGACAGCTAGGCGCGCGCGCATGGCATAGGGGCAACGGCGGAAACTATAGAGCTGGGGGAGCTGCGTCATTCGCCGCTCTCGCTTTGTTGGCCGATATGGTCTTGGCCACGGGCGCGGGCTAATTTGATTTGCTTTTGGCGTTCGCGAAAGCGGCGGCGGTCGGCTTCTGAATGGGTGTCGATGCAATGCTCGCACGAGATGCCGGCCTCATAGGCGGCGTGGGTTTTTTGCGCTTGGGTTAGCGGCATGCGGCAGCCGTGGCACATGTCGTAGTCGCCCTCTTCTAGCCCGTGTTTGACGCTGACGCGCTGGTCGAAGACGAAGCAATCGCCCTCCCATTTGCTGTCGGTCTCGGCCACGGTTTCGAGATATTTGAGGATGCCGCCTTGCAGGTGGAAAATATTTTCAAAGCCTTGGCCAACCAAATAGGCGGTGGCTTTTTCGCAGCGAATGCCGCCGGTGCAGAACATGGCGATGTTTTTCGGCTTTTCGGCTTCGTCTAATTTGGCCAGATAGCCATCGACCCATTCGGGGAAATCTCGAAACGAGTTGGTTCTCGGGTCGAGCGCGCCTTCGAAAGTGCCAATGGCGACTTCATAGGCGTTGCGGGTGTCGATGACCAAAGTGTCTGGGTCTGCGATGAGTTGGTTCCAATTTTCGGGCGTGACATAGGCGCCGACATCGCCAACGGGGTCGATATCGGGTTGTCCCATGGAGACGATTTCTTTTTTGAGGCGCACTTTCATGCGGTGAAAACTGGCCTCGGAAGCGAAGCTGAATTTCGGGGTGATATCGGCAAGGCGGGCATCGGCGGCGAAGGCCTGCAAGAGGGCTTCGAGCGCGGTTTGCGAGCCGCAGACTGTGCCGTTAATGCCTTCGGGCGCGAGCAAAATCGTGCCGAGCAGGCCAGCGCGTTGGCAATGCGTCTGCAAAATCGGGCGCACGGCCTCGAAGTCCTCGAGGCGGACGAATTTATAGAAAGCGGCCACGACAAAAGGCGTCTCACTCGGCGCGGATGGCACCGCTATCGGGGAAGTCATACTCATAGGCGGAATGTGCAAGAAATCGGCACGGATTTCAATTGTCTTAAATTAGGGACGTAGTTTTTCACACGCCATTTTAATTCGAGCCGCCGCCTCTTCCACATGCTCCGTTTTGGCCGCATAGGAGATACGCAAGTTCTGCGGCGCGCCGAAGGCGATGCCTGGAACGACCGCTACTTTTGCCTCGTCTAGCCAGTATTCGGCCAACTCATCCGTGTTGGAAATCAACACGCCATCGGCGGTCGTGCGCCCCAGTAGCTCGCCCACATTTGGGAAAGCGTAAAACGCGCCCATCGGAGTTTCGCAAGTCACCCCATCTATCGCATTCATCGCCGAGACAATCATATCGCGCCGTTTTCGGAACGTGTCGCACCAGCTTTGCGCGTGGGTCGGTTTGGCTTTGAGTGCCTGCGTGGCCGCCGCTTGGCCAATGGACGAGGGATTGGCGGTGATTTGGCTTTGAATTTTCGACATGGCTTTAATCAGGTCGGCTCGGCCTGCCGCATAGCCAATTCGCCAGCCCGTCATGGCATAGCCTTTTGACATGCCGTTTACCGTTAGAACTCTGTCGTAGAGGTCTGGCGCAACTTCGGCGAGCGTGTGGAATTTTGTATCTGAGAATATCAGCAGCTCGTAAATGTCGTCGGTGATGATGTTGACGTTCGGGTGCTGGCGCAAAACTTCGGCAAGGGCTTCCAGCTCTTCTTTAGACGCCAGCGCGCCCGAGGGGTTATTGGGATAATTTAGGATAAGCCATTTGGTGTTGGCGGTTATCCGCTTGGCCAATTCTTGCGCTGTTAAAACGAAATCATTCTCCGCAAAGCAATCGGCAAAAACGGGCGTGCCGCCGCACATGGAAACCATGACGGGATAGGACACCCAATAGGGTGTCGGGATGATAACTTCATCCTTCGGGTTTAGGGTTGCTGCCAACGCATTATACATTACTTGTTTGGCGCCAGCGCCGACCGAGATTTGGTTCAGCTCGTGGGACAATGAATTATCGCGCGCGAATTTTTCTTGAATAGCTTGTTTCAGCTCCGCCGTGCCATCGCCCGTTGTGTATTTTGTGACGCCTGCCTGAATGGCTTTCATGCCCGCTTCGCTGGCGGTGGAAACCGTATCGAAATCGGGTTCGCCACTGCTCAAATCAATGACATCTTCCCCGCTCGCAATCAGCTTGCGCGCCTTATCTGTCATGGCCATGGTTTTGGATGGCGGAATGTTTTTCATATTGTTCGATAGAAACTGCATATCGATTCCCTTGTTATTTTTCTTGGGCATTGCCTGATTTACGAGGCAATCACGCTTCGTTGAGCGCGCGTTTTTACAAGAGAAGAAGTATCGGCTGATAGCCTTAAAGGCAAGTTAATTTCACGCGCCCTCCCCTCTCCAACCAAGCCTCCAGCGTCCGACAGCGTTAGCTGACGGCGTCGCGTTTTGGTGGGCGGGAACAAGCGACGCCAACTTGTTGGCTTGGAGCGCGCTCTAGGTTAGGGCGCAGCCCTGACATGGAGCTTTAGCCAAGCTTCCACCAAAATAAAAAACAACAGAAGCTAAAAACAAACTCGTTTTAGTTTCAGTACCCAACAGCCCTATCGTCCTCGCCACGGCTCGCATCGGCTGCGCCTTCCAGCGTGCCGTTGTCTCGCACGACAATCGCCTCCACGCGGCCCAGCGCGTATTTGAACTGCGGCCATGGATACAGCTTATGCTCGCGCGCCAGCAGCCCGCGCAAATTGCTTAGACTCATCGTGCCTTTTTCTAGCATCACGAAATCTGGCTGCCATTGGCTGTGAGATTTTCTGGCATGCACGGCCTGTTGCGCGCTCATGTCGAAATCGATGAGGTTCATCAGCGTTTGAAACACCGAGGTGATAATCGTCGCGCCGCCCGGCGTGCCGAGTACGATTTTTAGCTCGCCGTCTTTTTCAACAATCGTCGGCGTCATGGAAGACAACATGCGTTTGCCCGGCGCAATGGCGTTTTTATCGTCGCCCACGAGGCCAAATTGATTGGCGTGGCCGGGCTTGATGGAGAAGTCATCCATCTCATTATTGAGGAAAAACCCGCCGCCCTGCACCACCAGTTTGGCGCCGAAGTTGCCGTTTAATGTGGTGGTGATGGAAACCGCATTGCCCTGCGGGTCGACGATGGAGAAATGCGTCGTCTCGACGCTTTCAATAACCCGCACAAGACCCGGTTTAACTTGCTCGCTGGGGGTTTTGACGCGCATCGAAATATCCCCATTGCGCGCCGCGATATAGGCTTTATCGGTCAGGCCAGCGATGTCGACGTCGACGAAATCTGTGTCGCCCATATGTGTGGCGCGGTCGGCGTAGACGCGCCGCTCTAGCTCGGTCATCAGGTGAATATGCGCCGCCGAATTATGCCCCATGGCGCCAATGTCATAGCTTTGTGCGCCCTGCAAAAGCTGCGCCAAGGCCACCCCGCCCGACGATGGCGGCGGCATGGAAATGACCCTATGGCCGCGATAGGAAAACTCTATCGGCTGGCGCCAGACGGCCTTATAGGCAGCTAAATCTTGCAAGCTCACCAGCCCGCCGCCTGCCATCATTTCTTCGGCGATTAACTTGGCCGTCTCGCCTTGGTAAAATCCGGCGCGGCCTTGCATCGCGATGCGATCTAGCGTGCGCGCAAGGTCTGGAAACCGAATGCGCTCGCCCGCCGCCCAGTCGCCTTCGGGTTTTATCACGGCGGGGGAGAAACGGTTTACGTCTCGAAAATCTTGCTGATAGCGGTTGAACATGCGCGCGGCTTTGGGCGTCAGGTCAAATCCGTTTTGCGCCAAATGGATGCTCGGGCGCACCAGCGCATCCCATGGTTGGGAGCCGAAACGCGCGTGCAAAGCCGCCATGCCCGCCACGCTGCCCGGCACGCCGACCGCATAATGCCCTTTCAGGCTCAGCCCTTTTATCACCTCGCCCGCATCATCTAGATACATATCGCGGCTGGCTTTTAGCGGCGCGCGCTCGCGAAAATCTAGCGCGCCGCGCTCGCCATTGGCCAAGCGGTAGACCATAAAGCCGCCGCCGCCGATATTGCCCGCCTGCTGATAAACCACGCTCAGGGCAAAATTAACCGCCACCGCCGCATCAAACGCATTGCCGCCATCGCGCAGCACATCGCGGCCAATCTCGGAGGCCAGAAAATGCGCCGAGACCACCATCGCCGTCTCGCCCGTCACGCCCGCAGGCGCCAAGCGCCAATGATGCGCCACATGGATGGATTGCAAATGCAAAAACGGGCCGAGCAACATCAGCCCCACCATGGCGACAATCGCCCGTGCGGGGGGACTATTGGAAACTGGCTGATTGGCGCGCGTATTTGGCATGATTTTGGCTCCCGTGAGGGCGAAAAAACCACCCCGTCTGGTGAATAGCTTACTGATAATTATGCCCCCCGCTAGGGTAAAAACATAATCGGCGCCTTGAAAGACACGAAATTGCGCTCTAGGGTTTATGGCCTAGAGGGAGATTATCATGAGTGCTGCTGAACAAATTCTACCAGGTCATCAAAAATATGCGCGCCTGTTTGCGCCGCTGAAACTGGGGCATACCGTGCTGAAAAATCGCGCGATTATGGGTTCCATGCACACGGGCCTCGAAGAACAAGCCGACGGCTTTGAGCGCATGGCCGCCTATTACGCCGAACGCGCCGCTGGCGGCGTTGGCATGATTATCACCGGCGGCATTTCGCCCAATGAAGAAGGCGGCATGGTGCTGCGCGATAAAGATGGCGCCCGCGTTTTCGCCGCTTCCAAATTATCCAATGAAGCCGAAGCGGCAGGCCATCGCTTGGTCACCGATGCCGTGCATGCGGCCGCGCCCGATTGCAAAATGGTCATGCAGATTTTGCATATGGGCTCCTTGGCCGCCAATGATGAACCCGTTGCGCCCTCGCCGATTAAATCTCGCATCTCGCGCACGCCCCCGGTTGAGCTGGACGCATCGGGATTGGAAAAACAAATCGCCGATCACGCCGAATGCGCCCGCCTTGCCAAACATGCGGGCTATGATGGCGTCGAGATTATCGGCTCGGCTGGCTATTTGCTGTCGACGTTTCTGGTCGAGAAAACCAACCAGCGCACCGACGACTATGGCGGCTCTTACGAAAACCGCATGCGCTTTCCCCTCGAGGTCGTGCGCCGTGTGCGCGAAGCCGTGGGCGAAGACTTTATCGTCGTCTTCCGCATCGCCGCTATGGATATGCTGCAAGGCGGCATGAGCTGGGACGAAGTGGCCGAACTATCGCGAGAGCTAGAAAAAGCGGGCACCAGCATTATCTCCACCCATTTCACTTGGCACGAAAGCGCCGTGCCGACCATTGCCACCATGGTGCCGCGCGCAGCCTTTACTTCCGTGACGGCGCGCGTGCGCAAAGAAGTGTCGATACCCGTCATTACCTCCAATCGTATCAACATGCCGCATGTGGCCGAAGAGGTTCTTGAGCGCGGCGACGCTGACCTTGTGTCGATGGCGCGCCCGATGCTGGCCGATAGCCAATTTATGGCCAAAGCCGCCGAAGATCGCGCCGATGAAATCAACACTTGCATCGCTTGCAATCAGGCTTGCCTCGACCATACATTTGGCGGCAAAACCACCAGTTGTCTGGTCAACCCGCGCGCCTGCCATGAAACGATTTTGAAATATGAGCCAACGCAAAACGCCAAAACCATCGCCGTCATTGGCGCCGGGCCTGCGGGGCTGGCCTATGCCACCACGGCGGCCGAGCGCGGCCATGCGGTGACTTTATTCGATGCCAGCTCCGAAATTGGCGGACAGTTTAACCTCGCCAAATTAGTGCCCGGCAAAGAAGAATTTTACGAGACGCTGCGCTATTACGGCAAAATGATTGAGAAGCTGGACATTGCGTTGAAGCTCAACACGCGCGTCGAGGCCGAGATGTTGGACGATTTTGACCATGTGGTCGTGGCCACGGGCATTCGCCCAAGGGTGCCAGACATGGAAGGCATTACCCATGAAAAAGCCGTCAGCTATATCGATGTGCTGAAAGGCCATAAGCCGGTCGGCAAGAGAGTGGCCATTATGGGCGCGGGCGGCATTGGCTTTGATGTCGCCGATACGCTATCGCACGAGGGCCCGTCGGGGGCTTTAGATATTGATGTCTTCGCCAAAGAATGGGGCGTCGATTTTAAAAACCACCCGCGCGGCGGCGTCACAGGCATTGAGCCAGAGGTGGCCAGCGCCGATAGGGAAATCTTTCTGATGCAGCGCAAAGATACAGCCGTTGGCAAAGGGTTGGGCAAAACCACAGGCTGGACGCATCGCCTCACTTTGGCGCGGCGCGGCGTGAAAATGCTCAATGGCATTGATTATCGCAAAATCGACGACCTCGGCCTGCACATCACCCGCGATGGACAGCCCGATATTTTAGAGGTCGACACCGTGGTGATTTGCGCCGGACAAGAGCCTTTGCGCACCCTATATGACACGCTGGAAGCCAGCCATGGCTCGGTTGAGCTGGTTGGCGGTGCTTATGAGGCCGCCGAATTGGACGCCAAAGCGGCCATTAAACAGGCGTGCGAATTGGCGGCGGCGATTTAGGCTTGCTAGATTCGGCCTCAAAAAAGCCTTTAAATTGGGCTTTGGTGATGGTGGTTGCGTTTTCGAATTTCATCGGCGC
>Ga0206682_10002292_pt1 | contig 17615 bp, 8 predicted proteins | sample M240m12015metaG_FD_155444 | JGI IMG/M metagenome (GOLD analysis project Ga0206682, IMG submission 155444) | Ammonia-oxidizing marine archaeal communities from Monterey Bay, California, United States - M2 40m 12015 | ecosystem: Environmental > Aquatic > Marine > Intertidal zone | place: USA...
ACGATTCTGCAACTCGCGGTAGCATTGCTGACGTAGAGGGTGTTATTGTTCCTGCTGGTACTTCTACTGTATACGACCAAAACTTGGGTCAGAACATCGCTCGTCCGTTCTTACACGTACGTTACCGTGCTTCTGAAGCTGAAGATCGTCGTATGAAGTCTTGGGTTACTGGCTCAGTTGGTGGAAACTACACTAGTGATGCTGATGAAATGAACGTACACTTCCTTTCTGAGCGTGCACTTTGTGTTCAAGCTGCTAACAACTTCGTAATGCTGAAGAAAACTACAGCATAATTGAGTTAATACTTATTCACCCTCGGCTTCGGTCGGGGGTGATTATTATCTTTTATTTAATTATATTATATCATGGCACAAGCTAAAAAGCCTGCCGCTAAGAAACCAGCGGCAAAACCAGCACCTGCAGCAGCAGTTGTTGAACAAATAGTCGAAGCACCAGCTCCGGCAGCACCTGTAGACACATGGGTATTTAAAGATAGATTGTACGAAATTACTTCAGGCCGTAAGCCATTAGCGTTTACATTACCTACAGTACATTCTGCGCGTACTCCTTTACTATATTTTGACGAAACAGTAGGTTACAACCGTGAGTTGCGTTATGCAACAAACCAACGTACTCCATTTGTTGATGAGCAAGAAGGTACAGCCACATTAGGGCGTATCGTATTTAGAGACGGTATCTTGCGCGTACCAAAAGAAAACTTAGTTTTACAAAAGCTTCTTTCTTTGTACCACCCATATACACTACAAGGTCGCATTATGGAATACAAGCCAGAACAGATTGCGGAAAGCGAAACTGACTGGATTGAATTAGAGTTAGAAGCAATGACCGTTGCAAAAGCGATGGACATTGACGAAGCAGAAGCAATTTTAAGAGCTCAATACGGCTCAGCACAGGTATCTAACGCGTCATCTAAGGAGCTTAAACGCGATTTACTAATACTTGCGCGTAATCAACCTGGTTTGTTCTTAGATCTAGCTAACGATGATAACGTTATGCTGCGTAACATTGGCATTAAAGCTACTGAAACCGGTATTTTAACTTTATCACAAGATCAACGCACATTCACATATGCAAGTAACGGTAGGAAACTATTGACGGTACCGTTTAATGAACATCCATATTCAGCTCTCGCTGCTTATTTTAAAACAGATGAGGGTATGGAAGTATTACGAGCCGTAGAAAAACAGCTATAATACATATCTTTTTGTAATTAGGCTGCTGTAAAAAGCGGCCTAATTACTTAATACACATAAACAAACACAAAATGGCAGTAAGCGTAGATACAGTATACCAGAGAGTATTAGCTATCCTTAACAAAGAGCAAAGAGGGTACGTAACTCCTCAGGAATTTAACTTGTTTGCTAATCAAGCACAGTCTGATATTTTTGAGCAATACTTTTATGATATCAATCAGTTTGGCCGAATGCATGGTAATGACACCGAGTATTCAGACATGCTCAACTTATTAAACGAAAAGATTAATATTTTTGAGAAGACTGGTAATATGACTTACTCAGCACCTAATTGGACAGTTCCTAGCGACCTTTACCGGTTAGGTACAATTATTTATAACAATATTGAAGCAGAGCGTATTAATGCAAATGAGTACTTATATATTAATGCTTCACCGCTTACTAAACCTACAAACGATCGACCAATATTTGTAGCTAGTGCTACAGGGTACAAAGTGTACGGAGCTGCAGCATTAACTTCAGGAGTATCGTGTAATTATATTAAAGTACCTGCAACAGTAGAGTGGGCTTACAACACGGTAGCCGGAAGAGCTGTATATAACGCAACAAACGCTACTAATTTTGAGTTACACGCTTCTGAAGAAACAGAATTAGTATTTAAAATACTACAATTAGCAGGGCTTTCTATCAAAGAACTTCAGGTTTACCAGATAGGTAACCAAATGGAAGGACAGAACACACAACAAGAAAAAGCTTAATAAATGGGATTAATTAGTCAAACACAAAAAGCCTATTACGAAGGTGCCGACGGCAATTGGAATAGTGGCGACGAAAATTACGGCGACTACCAGTTTATAAGCATTAAAGATATCATTAACAATTTCATCATTGCTTATGTTGGAGAAGATAAAGTCATTAGCAAAATTAAGCGCACGGATGTTGCATTTCATGCTCAGCGTGCTTTACAAGAGCTTTCCTTCGATATACTACCCTCGGAAAAAGCTTTAGAAATTGAATTAGGACCAGCCCTTGAGATGATTCTACCCCAAGATTACGTTAACTATGTTAAGTTCACTTGGTCTGATGCTTCGGGTATTGAGCATGTGATATATCCTACCCGCCATTCAAGCAACCCGAAAGCTATTGTTCAAGATAGTGACTACGAATATACTTTTGATGGCAGTGGGGAAAAGCAATACGCAAATAAATCTGAAACATTAAAAGCATTTGAAGGTGCTAGTGCTGCGGATAACAACAAAGCAGAGCTTAGCACAAGTGAATTGTTCAACTTGTATCGCCACGGCCGCCGTTATGGCTTAAACCCTGAGTTTGCTCAAAGCAATGGGGTTTTTTACATTGATAAACTAAAAGGTATTGCACACTTTAGCTCAGGCTTAGTGAACAAAGTCGTTACCCTTAAATACATAAGTGATAGCTTAGGAACTGACGAAGAAATGCGTGTGCATAAATTCGCAGAAGAAGCTGTATACAAATATCTCGCTCACGCTATTCTGGCTACAAGAGCAAATACTCAAGAATATTTAGTCGCGCGCTTTAAGAAAGAAGCGTTTGCAGCAAAAAGAGTTGCAAAACTCCGTATGTCTAACCTTAAGATTAGCGAAATTGCTCAAATCATGCGCAACCAGGCTAAATGGATTAAACACTAATACATGCCAAAATTAGCACACAACTTTGTCCAGGGCAAAATGAACAAGGATCTTGATGAGAGACTTGTGCCCCCAGGCCAATATCGTGACGCTTTAAACATTCAGGTTTCAACATCTGAAGGTTCAGACGTCGGCGCTGTTGAGAACATATTAGGTAATACTAAGCTAAATAAAAAGTCGTCTTCCGTAAATTGGGCGGCTAATTTTGGTTTAACCTCTGCGAAATGTATAGGTACCACTCGAGATACTCAAAACAACAAGCTGTACTGGTTTGTTACTTCAGCATCGGTTGATGCTATCTTAGAGTATGATGAAGTTACAGGTTTTGTTGCTCCCATATTAGTTGACACAAGCACAGTATTAAATTTTAGCACAAATAATTTTATAACTGGTGTTAATATATTTGATGATTTATTATGCTGGACCGACAACCTAAATGAGCCTAGGAAAATATTAATATCTAGATTTAAAGCGGGTAGTACGCAAAGTGGAACGAGCATAAATACTCATACGCAGGTGTATAGCAGAGCTTTTATTGCATCTGATATTACTGTAATTAAGAAAAAACCTAATCAAAGACTGCATTTTGCCGCGGCTGCTTCAACTCAGACGGGTAATGGCGTAGGTATTTCTTACGTAAAAGGCGATAAGAACGTTTACACAACTGTAGGTGGCGTAAGATATTTAAGAGAAGTTGGTGACGCTATACTTATAGATTTAGAATCTACGGTTAGTAGCTGGGCATCAGGTGATATCATTATATGCCAGGCGAATGAAGCAAATACTTCAGAGTACGACACAGAGCATGAAATGCGAATTGTTGTTACCAGCATTGGTGGTAGCGGAACTATACTAAACGGAACAATACAATCAGTTCCTGCGGAATTAAGAGATCAGATTTACAGTTGGTCTATGATCAAAGAAGAAGAAGAACCAATGTGGCCACTTTCTTTCCCAAGATTTGGTTACCGTTGGAGATATGTTGACGGCGAGGTATCTGCATTTTCTCCGTGGACAGAGCCGGTGTTTGTGCCCGGTCCGTTTAAGTATGGGGGTGTGCAGGGATATAATAAAGGGATGTCTAATAACATTCGTAAATTAACATTAAACAACTGGGAAACAGCCCCCGCTGATGTTGAAGAAATACAAATATTATATAAGGACTCTTCTGAAAATCCAATTTACGTTGTAGATAAGCTACCACGAACCGCTACAACTTTTGAAATAACTAATACTCTGATAACTAGTGTTTTACCTACAGATCAGTTATTAAGAGTATATGATAATGTCCCGCGCAAAGCTAAAGCGCAAGAAGTTATTGGTAATAGACTAGTTTATGCCAACTACCTGCAAAACTTTGACGTGCCAACTGGGGTTGCAGAGGGATTAGGTAATGGCTCTTACAATACAGATATAGGTATAACTATATCTAGCTCTAATATAGCTACTTTAAACACCCCTGAGCCTACTTTAAAAACAATGCGCACTTACCAAGCGGGTATTGTTTATGTAGACGACCATGGAAGAGAGTCCCCTGTATTTACTAATAAAAACGCGGTAGCAACTTTAGATATAGATAAAGCGGCAAAAGTAAATAGCTTAAGCTTAATAGCTAACCAAGCTGCTCCACCGGTATGGGCTAAGCATTTTAAATATTATCTTAAAGAAACCTCTAACGAGTATTATAACGTAGCGCTAGATAGATTTTACATTGATCCTGACGGTAGTATATGGTTGTCTATGCTTAGCGCTGAACGTAACAAAGTTACTGAATCCGACTTTTTAGTTCTTAAAAAGAAATGGAATGTTGATGAGCCGGTAACTAGTATGCACAGATATAAGGTTTTAGACATAAGTAATGAAGCTCCAGCATCAATAAGAATAGCTAAAAAATTTCATACACGTACTCAAGTCTTAAGAGGCTCAACTAATGTTATTGGAATAGGTAACAACGAGTTTACTGTAGTGGGACCGTCTTTGTCTCAAAATGATAAATTCTTTAATAGTTTTGACGGCACCACTTATATAAAAATAGAAAAAGGCTCCGATTCAACAAATTTTTACGAGGTTGAAGAAGCGGGCGCTACAGGTAAAACTCTTAGCTCTAGCCCTAACGGTGATTTTAGTTTGGTTACTAACTATAAATTTAAATTAGTAAAAGACCTTCAAAACGATGCGGCATTTGCAAATAACTTGAGCAACCCTAGCGACACCATGTTTATTAGCGTTTATCGGGAAGAAAGCGACCCTAAGCCTGAATATGGTGGTAGATTTTTCGTTAACATAAATAGGGACAGTGGCATTGACGAAAATATTCTATACAATTATACAGATAATCCTGATGATTATACGGTAAAACAAAATTCCAGTGGCGATGACGCTACTCTTGATATAAGCCTCAACGTAACTGATGATCCAGATGCTAACTCACCAGAACCAGTTCCAGGCGGTGGTACTTGGGGATTTGATGAGCACTCTAATGCTACAACGAATCCTATAACTAGCTGGACGGGTAACATATCATCTGGTACTAAAAGAATGCAATTTGTATATGCGCCTTACTTTACGACATCAGACGGCACCTCTTCGGGGCTGCCTCTTGCTAATCCTATTGGGGCTAATTTTAACGACGATGAGCAAGCCTTATTAGGAGAGTTAGCGGCAGGCGAGCTAATACAATTTAAAAATGGTAGTAGCTTCGATACTCCCCTGTATACTGTAGCATCTGTAACTAAAGGAACTTACGATAGACAGACGGGCACTACTGGTGATGAAGACGACGAAACTGGATACTACGTTCAAGTAATAACTACTGAACCTTTTGTAGAAAACTTTACGCCAACCGGTATTAGAGTTGCTGCAAGATCCAGATCTGCAAGAGAAGTTATTGATTCAGATAGTAATATAGCTCCAACTTCTAATCCGCCTATATTTGAGGTCGAACCTTTAGAAACAGCAGACGTAGAATTGTATTATGAAGTTTCGGAAGCCTACCCTATAAGTCAGCTGAATTCTACAAAAGTTTTAGATTTCTTTAATGCTTATTCTTTTGGTAATGGTGTTGAGTCTAACAGAATTAGAGATGACTTTAATGCTAAAACAATTGGTAAAGGTGTAAGAGTATCTACAACCTTAGAAGAACCTTACAAAGAAGAGCGCCGAAAGTCAGGTATAATATATAGTGGCCTATATAATTCCACCTCTGGAGTAAACGAACTAAATCAGTTTAATGCAGGGCTTTCTATAACAAAAGACCTAAATCCAATATACGGCGGCATACAAATTTTAAAAGCAAGAGATTCAGACTTAGTGACTCTTTGTGAAGACAAATGCTTTAGAATATTAGCTAATAAAGATGCGTTATTTAATGCTGATGGCAACGCTAATCTTCTTGCTAGCGACCGTGTTTTAGGCCAAGCAGTGCCTTATGCTGGTGAGTTTGGTATTTCTAAAAACCCCGAATCTTTTACAACTTATGGGTTTAGATCGTACTTTACTGATAAATCAAGAGGTGCGGTTTTACGGTTATCCATGGACGGGCTAACCGAGATATCGGAAGCTGGCATGTCTGACTATTTTGAAGATAAGCTTACAGCTACAACAGGAGCTATTTTAGGCTCTTATGATGAATCTTCAGGTTCTTATAACGTATCATTTAGCGGTGATGAATCCGTAGCCTTTAAAGAAGGCACAACAGGTTGGCCAACTAGAATGACTTTTGTACCTGAAGCCGCAATATCTTTAAATAACGGTTATTACACTATGAAAAATGGTGAGCTATGGGTACACAACAGTGCAACACGCTCTAATTTTTATGGTGTTCAATCTAATTCTACGGTAACACCTATATTTAACGACGCACCGTCTAGTATTAAAAACTTTAAAACACTATCTTACGAAGGTGATGCAGGCTGGGTAGCAGACGTACTCACCGACCAACAAGACGGGGAGGTAGAAGCCTGGAAGAAAAAAGAAAATCTTTACTTTAACTATATTAAAGGTAAAGCTACTACATTGTCTAATATTGACACTGGCGAATTTTCAGTACAAGGTTTAGGCAATGTTCTTACTCACCCGGCCGATAAGGTAATTATTATAAATGGAGAGATAAACGCCTCTCTACAAATCGGAGATGTTATATATTCTACAGCTGGCGTTACCTCACCAGCGGTACTACGTGTAATAGGAACGGTAGCTACTATAAGCATGCCGAACCAAATAACATTAGCGAGCAGCATACCTTCACCCGCACCGGCGACTGGTAATTTTATGTTATTTGCAAAAGACTCTGAAAAGAATACTTCTGGCATAATAGGTTACCATGCGTCTGTCGAAATGAAAACAACTAGCTCGGACAAAAAAGAGCTCTTTGCTGTTAACTCTGAAGTGTTTATCAGCAGTGAATAATACGTAATAATGAACTATAAACTAATATAATATGATACCTTTAGCTTTAGGACTTCAAGGTGCCATGGGGATTGCAAGTGGTATAATTGGCCATAAGAAAAGAAAGCAAGAGCAAAAGACTGCTCAAGCTGAATTTGAGTCTTCTCGTGCACAATATATGAACCAAGATCTTTCTAACCCATATGCAAATATGGAAAACACGATGGAAGACCTTACAGTAAATACACAAGCAGCAGATTTTGCAGCTCAGCAGCAAGCTGGAGGTATGGCTAATATTATGGGCAGCATGAAAAGCGCCGCTGGTGGATCTGGCATTGCTGCTTTAGCTCAATCGCTCGCTGGTCAGCAAGCCCAAAACGCACAACAAGCTTCTGCCGATATAGGCAGACAAGAAGCCGGTAATCAGGCTGCTGCTGCACAAATGGCAGGTAATTTACAAACAATGGAGCGTGAAGGCGATGTTATGTCGCGTAATATGAAGAGAGAACAGTACAGTACCGAGCTAGGTATGGCTATGGACCGCAAAGGCCAGGCGGATTTAGCTAGACAAGAAGCTACTCAATCGTTAATGGGCGGTATTGGGAATATGGCCATGGGCGGTGTTGGTTTCATGGCTAGTGAAGGAAGGGCCGGAGCGGATAGCATATTTGGGGACTTACTAGGTTTAAACACAGGTAAATAATGGCTGATAAAAGTTTAATAGAATCAAACAGAAGAATGCTGGAGTCTAGAAGACGACCAGTAGTTAAACTTGCTGCTGAAAACGGTAATAATTTATACCGTTCGGCGCAGATAGCTAATTTTGAAAGAAAAAGCAAAATACAAGCTGTAAATAGCAGCATTAGCACTTCAATGGGAAAGATGAAGTCGGATGTAGACTTAACAGCTTATTCACCTGAAGAGCAAAAAAACATAAGAGTATTTTTAACTTCTCAGCGTAGTAAATACGCTAATGCAGCTAATGCTTTGGCTCAAATTGAAGATACCTCTTCGCCACAATACCAGCATTACGTGGATATAATGAATGGTGTTAACAACAGTTTTGGTAACTTAAAAAATCAATTAGAAGCTTACAAAAGCGATAAAGTGCAATTTGCAGAGGGTGTTCGGACCGGCATGTATTCTGAAGGAAATAATGAGGAGCAATATGGCATGGCCGCTACTATATATGGTTTTAGTGATAGCGAAAAAGTAAACGCTCCTTTTGAAATAGGGGACAACGGTAATTTAGGGTTTAACCTAAACGGAGAGTACATGGCTTATAATGATTTTGAAGAGCCATTTGTTAAAGACTATAAAGTTGCTTCAGGTATTTTAAAGCAAACAGCTGATCTTTACAAAAACCATACGTTGCTTCAGGGGCCTCAAAAAGACATGCTAAGACTTAATCTTATGGCTTCTTTAAGTGACCCCAATACTATTAAGTCATTAGTTTCTGATTTTGAATCCGAGGGCTTAAACTTTTCGGACATTCCGTTAGACGACATGGAAGCCGCTAAAAATATGATTGCTGACCGTATAATGAATAGTTATACTGATGTAGCAGCACAAGGTAAAGCTGATTACGACGCACGTAATTCTAGCGGCAATGGGAATAGCGGAGCCCAAGAATTTAGCACTTTAACTTCTGATTTTAATAATCATTATTCAATTGAAGGAAAGGGTGGTTACACCTTTGTATGGAATGAAAAAGCAGGAGGATATATTTATCAAGATGACGAAGGCATTCCTCATTCTAGCGTAATGCAAGGGGATCAGGTTGTGCCTTTAACTGATGTTAACCAACTTGCTTCACTTAAAGGAGTTAAACGTAATTAAGCAGAATAGCATGTACGAAAAGAACGGTAAAAGAATTTCCGAAAACCAAGCATTATACGCTGCAAATCAAAAAGGATATTCTTTAGAAGAATGGGCTAGCTCTAATGGTTGGACTATTGCTGAGGGAAAGCAAAACGATTCGACGGAGACAGACCCGCCGGCGAATCAGAACACAGAAACGTCCGCTGGGGAATCCAGTTCGGGCGATATTTCTTTGGGGTCACCAGAAGTTGACTTAGTTCAAAAATCTAAAGAAGCTATAAAAAATATAAAGCTTACTACAGATGAAATCCAGAACATAGAAGTACAAGCTGCAGAAGAGTTAAGAATACAGCTTGCTGCTGAAAACAATATGGCTATTGACGCTGTTACAGAAGAACAGCTTTCGGAACTATTGCCGTCCAAAATAACCAATTTAAAAGCGCAGACCTTATCTAATAAGATTGCGCCTATAATGGATGATTTTGAAGATGATTCTTTAAACTTTTTTGAAGAAAGTGTAAAAACTTTAAGGTTAGCTTCCGTATGGGCGAGTAAATACCTACCTGAAGGATTTAGCAAAACCGCTGCAAGAGTTGGGCAAGCCGCATTCGTTACTGATGCTGAAGTTGAAATGCTGGAAGGTAAAAAAGCTATTGCTGAAGATTTTAAAAAATCCCAAACAGAAGCAGTTACCGCTCATAATAAGGCAGCGGAAGAAGTTAATAATCATGCAATAACTATAGATGCTATTGATGTTGAGCTACAGGATTTAGAATCTAGGTATGAAAATGATCCTTATTCTGTAACCCCCCAAGAACAAATAGAATACAGCGAGCTAATTGAAACTCGTAACGCGGCAGCATTAGCTTTAAATAATAAGCTAGGGTCGCTGGATCAGTACGTTGAAGAAGCAACGAATGCTTCCGAAATTATTAGCATGGTAAACAGAGCTTACAAGCCATCAGAAATTGTATTAAATAGAATGGAAGGCGCTACATTAAGATTAGTAGCGGGGCTAGGCGATGTAGTAAGAAATGTAAATCCTGTTAAGCTTACCGAGGTGCTAACTGGTGGCTATAAGCCAATGTGGGCCGAGGTAATGGATGACGGTATTAAATCGTGGACTAACGATTTATATTCTGAAGTGCAAAACCTTGAAGCTCGAACAAGAAAAAACCAAAGTTTTCTTACTATTGGAGAAAACGGTGATGTTGCAGGTGACTTGTTTGATTTTACTTTAGACTTATTTTCAGAGCAGATTGTAAATACCGCTATTACTGCTTCTATACCGGGTGCTGGGTTATATATTGTTTCAGCAGGAGCGGCAGGTAATAAGTTTCATGAAATGGACCTTCAAATAGAAGAAGGTAAAAATATAAGTGCGGCGCAGTACTACGGTGCAGCGTTTATGCATGGAGCAGGTGAATTTGTTACCGAAAAAGTAACATTAGGTCAAGCAAAAGGCGCGTTTAGTGCAACTCGTAAAATGTTTAATTTACAAGCTGGCTCAGGTTTAACTAATATTGTTCCTACAGTTACAAAAGCTTTTGGGACATACGGTTTTAATCTGCTTTCAGAAGCGGGCGCTGAAGGCGGATCTCAGATTATAGGTAATATTGCAGACAAATATATTTTAAAAGAAAATATTAGTTTATACGATGGCGTAGCTGAAGCTGCAATTTCCGGTGCATTTATGTCTGGTACGGCTTTTAGTGCTCCGGTATTAGCTGTTGATCTTACAAGAGCTTTTACATATGGCCCTGAAATAAAAGCGGCTAACATGCGGTCCAGAGAAATGATGGATCTAAAAATTAAGTTTGATAAGCTTCCTGTTTCTGAGGACCCAGAAGTTAAGCAAGCCAGAGCCGCTATATTAGAAAGAATAGATGAGCTAGCTGAGGAGAACGTTCAAGCTATAAATGTTGCTGCAGCCAGAGTAACGGAATTATCGCGTGCAGATAAAAGATCGTTGCTTGATATTGATACAAAATCTCAAAGAACTAGAGGTAAAATTGATAGTATAAACGGTAACAAAAAGCTGTCTGAAGATCAAAAGAAAAGAATAATTGGCAAGCTATCTAATAAATTAAACTCATTAGAAAACCAAAAAGAAGAAATATTTGGTAATAAAGAGTCTTCGCTAGGTAGATCTCGCGCAAAAGCTTTTCAGATGATTACCGCAGCAGAAGCAGGTTTAGACTTCCGATATGTTGAAGGAAAGACTATGGTCGAAGCTAAAGCTGAAGCAGTAAACCTGGTTCAAGAATCTAATTTAAGTGAAGAAGATAAAGCAGGACTAATTGAAGAATTAGAAAATGCACGAGAAGATAGTAATGGTTTTTATACCGGCGCAGAATTTGGTTTGCCAATTGCATTAACTACCGATGAAGGTAAAAAGCGTAACAGTTCCGTTACAGCGCACGAGGTTTCACATGCAACACTATTTAAAAAACTACTAGAAGGCAATGCTGACGCTGTTGGTTTAGCTAATGATTTGGCTAGCTACTTAATTAAAAACCACGGCGAATTAGCAGCCCGCAAATTGCAGGGCGTTATTAATACTTATACAAAAGAAAAAGGTTTTACCGATGCCCAAATAGCCGAAGAAATTATGGCAGCTTCCGTAGAACTTACTAGGCGTTTAGACTTAGATATTAGTAAAAATCAAACCTTGCAAGGCAAGTTGATGAGCCGCTGGAATAAGCTGTTTCCTAATAATAAAGAAATAACAGAAGTACGTACTGGTAAAGATGTATTAGATGCTATTATATCTTTTAACTCGTCATTTGATAAAGGTGAAATGTCCGGGTTATCTAAAGATATTATAGAAGGTAAAGTAAAAGCTAGGCAAACTACTGAGTCTGCAATTAAAACAGCAAAAGCTAATATTAAGTATAGCAAAGGGCAAGACATATCTTCTGCAGCAGATAGAGCAAAAAGAGTATTAGAAAAAGTAAGTTCTAATATGGAATTTTTTGATCCTAACTCTCCTCTTATCGCGAGGGTTCTCCCGGGAATGATTCAAGCTCAGTTAGCTAAACTTTCTATTAAAGGCTTGCAGTTTGACATGGATGAGGCTAATAGCGATATAATTTATAGGCTGTACTCTAACGGGGATATAAATAAGTTTGACGGCCGCGGTACATTATATGGTTATATAAATGGTCGTATTAGTTTCCGTGTTAAAGATATGCTTAAGGCATCTGGTGAAGGTAAAAACGACATTGTTGAAGATTTCAACCAGACAGACATAGAAGACCTTAAAGGCGTTGCAGCTGAGGTTACCACTATTGAACAAACAGAAGAGCGTGTACAAGACGAAAAGCCTGAATACAGGCCTCTTTTAAATAGCCGTATTGCTAAGCCTGAGGTTATTGAAAATATATTGGCTAAAATACCTAGAATAGTAGGTACTCTTAAAAATCGCATTGACGCGCCAGTATCTAAAAATACTACAGTTACGCCTTTAATGAATGAGCTGCGTTTGGCACTAGGCAAGCAAGTAGACATTGACTTAAAGAAAGCAATGGGCGGTAAAAAAGACGGTGTACTTAGAAGATTCTTAACAGACAATAAGAAAGCTATACTTGAAAACATGACTACTACTTATTTGATGTCCGCATTTCCCGCTGCCATACAAAAGAAAGTAGACGGTGTATTTACTAGTGATTGGAAAGGTAAGAAAATTGATAGAGAAACTACGAATACAGATCAAGCTGGAAGAACCTCTGGTGCTGAAATTGTACGTAGACTTCCTAATGCTTCAACAAAAATAGATGATAAAACCTTTTTGTCTTTTATTCTTGATGAAAAGGGTAATCCGTTGCGTGGTAAAAAAGAATCTCTTGCTAAAGCAATTGGAGAAGAGTTAGCTATAGAAATTATTAATCAGGAAATGCAAGATCCTGAAAGCCAAATTCGCCAAGCATTTGAGGCTAATCAAGAAAGATTAGGTGCAGAGCTCGCTGATAATTTTGTAGCAAAGCTTAAACTGGATTCAGAAAGAGGTAATGTAAAATACTCTATCTCATTAGATGTTCTTCAAGATAAAGACTTTCAACAAGGGCTGAGAAGCCTGACAAGGCGTATTATAAAGCACGGTCAAATTGAAATTATTTCTGATGATTTTAAAATATTAGTAAAGCATGATCCTAGGTTTACAAAAGAATTTGGAGAAGCATTAAAAATAATGCTAACCGAAGGCACACTGGATGGTGGGGTTGGCGCAGGTTTTATTAGTCAAATTAAATCTAATGAAAATATTCCTTCAGATGTTGCTGATGAGCTAAGCAGAGTTCATTTTGGTAGCCCGAGTCGAAAAGTGTCTGCAGCAGAATTTGAAAAATTAGGAGAGCCTGTTGTTAATGATATAATACCTTTATTTCCTTATAGAATATTACAAAAATTAGGCCCACAAATTTTTGGGGCCACCGCGCGGTACACAAAAACTTTTAGAGATAAAATTGAAGTATCCGGAGCATCTGATAACACCGTTCCTAAAGCCTTAAACGTAAGCTTAACACACAAATTCAACAGGCCATCTACAGGTATTTTTAAAGAAGTGAATACTATTTTAGAAAGCGATTTACCTGCAACTGAAAAAATTAGACAATTTGAGGAAAGCGGAGCAAGGCAAAAAATACTACAGGCTAATAAGCACAACAGATTATTAGCCATATATACCGCTAAGAAATTGGCAAGTACCGTACAAAAAAATTCATTTTTAGGTTGGTTAAATGGGGGTAGCAACATGGGTGTTAACCCATCTACCATATTAAGAATGTTACAAGCTCAGACTAATTTAAAAGATGGATTTAGGGCTTATGGTAATATTGAGTATATAACATTTAAAAATGGCCCGCAAAACAATATTAAGTTTGAGCATGTATTAGACAACGCTACTTTAATGGCTGAATTAGCAAATATCATACTTACCGAAAGTAATAGCGACATTGCGGATATTAAGATTGAAAACTTATTTGAGAGCAATAACATGTGGGCTGAAGACAACGCCACATTAGATTTTATAGATACAGCCGGTCAAAACAACCCGCAACGCGATGGTCGTTTATTGATGCTTCCTAAAGCTCAACTTGATGACGTATACTATATTGGCGGAAGTAATGTTGTTAAAGCCGAACCTATTGTAAGACAAAAAATTGAAGCTAATAAAGCAAAAGCCTCATTAAAAATAGATTATGAAGCTTTAGTGCGCTCAAGAAAAAGTTTAAAGCAGAGCACTCTTTTTTCATTGCAAACTCCTCAAGCTGTATTTATGGTGGGGGGCCCAGGTGCTGGTAAATCCAGTGTTGTTGCAGGATTAGGGTTAGTAGAAGATGGTTACCGTCTTATTAATCAAGACCCTTATTTAGAAAAATATATTAAAGAGGCAGGTCTTCCTACTGATGAAAAAACTTACGATAAAGAGCAAAGGTCTTTACGTGCTAAGCTGGGATGGAAAGCTAGAAAAGCGGCAGAAGAAGATTTAGCCGCAAATACAGGAGCTAAAGAAAGCATGGTTGTTGACGGAACAGGCGCATCATATAAAGCTACAACTAAAAAAATGAAAGCTTTAGAAGACGCAGGTTATGAGGTACACATGGTATTTGTAAACACTAGCAAAAAAGTTGCGTTACAAAGAAACAGAAAGCGTGCAGAAAGATCTTTAGCTGATTTTATAGTTACTAAAACTTGGGACAACGTACAAGAAAGTGTTGCTAAATATCGGGAAGATTACGGCGACAGATTTTATGGTATTGAAATGGATAATTTGAAGTTTGGCGAAGAACTGCCGGCTGACTTTGTAAAATCCGTAAAAAATGGTTTGAATAAATCAAAAGCACAGTACTCACTTTCACTTAGCGAAGAGTTTAATAATATGGTAGAACGCACTAAAGGCGTTGCTGCTGATAAAGTATATTCTGCGGCTCAGGCTCGTATGCAAGGTGAAAAGAAAGGCAAGTACCGTTTGTTTCTTCCCGCTACTGCGGAAGATTTTAGAGGTCTAACCTCATATGCATTTGCTGGAAAAGGAAAGCAAGGTGAGGCTGATCAAAAATTTATTGAAGACAAGTTAATAACACCTTATACTAGAGGGGTTGCGATGATTGAAGCAATTAAGCAACAAGTTCGTCGGGAGTATAACGCTTTAGCTAAAGCTAATAAGCAGTATTTTAAAATGCTGGGTAAAAAAATTACCAATAGTGATTACACATACGATCAGGCATTAAGAGTCTACATGTGGACGCAGCAAGGTATCGAAATACCAGGCATGTCTAAAGACGACATTAATTTTTTAGTTAATGAAATTAAGCAATTCCCAGCGCTCATTGATTTAGGCGGCCAAATGCAGCTTATATCTAGACAAGATACTTGGGCAGAACCTGGTGAACACTGGCTTTCTCGTACTTTGATTTCTGATTTGAACGGTATGACTGAAAGGGTAGGTAGAAAAAAATACCTACAAGAGTTTATAGAAAATCACAATGAAATATTTAGTGTTGAAAACTTAAATAAAATAGAAGCTGTTTACGGCACAGTTCATAGAAAAGCTATAGAAGATGCATTATATGCAATGGAAAACGGTACTAACCGTACGAAAGGCAGTGATAACGCGCAGGTAAATGCCTGGCTAAACTGGGTAAACAACTCTACCGGTGCAATCATGTTCTTAAATGTTCGCTCCGCTATACTACAAACTCTTTCCGCTACTAACTTTATAAATTGGTCAGACAACAATCCTTTGAAAGTGGCTGCGGCCTTTGCAAACCAGCCTCAATATTGGTCTGACTTTGCAATGATATTTAATTCTGACAAATTAAAGCAACGCCGATCTGGATTACAAACCGACGTTAACGCTGCAGAAATTGCTAATGAAGCCGAAGGCGCTAAGAACAAAGCAGCAGCAGTTGTTACGTATTTATTAAAAATTGGTTTTACACCTACTCAAATGGCGGATAGCTTTGCAATATCTATAGGTGGCGCAAGCTTTTATAGAAACAGAGTTAACACATATCTTAAAGAAGGTATGGATCAAGCTGCGGCAGAAAAACAAGCATTTGAAGACTTTAGTAAAACCGCAGATGAAGCACAGCAGTCGTCTGATCCGTATTTAGTTTCTCAAGAACAGCGTAGCGTGCTAGGTAGATTAGTTCTTGCATTCCAAAACACACCAATGCAGTATACTCGTTTGATGAAAAAAGCGATGAAGGATCTTGCAAATGGCAGAGGTGATGCTAAAACACATATATCTAAGATTATTTACTACGGTGCGGTACAGAACTTTATATTCTCAGCATTACAAACCGCTTTATTTGCTGTTATACCAGGATTTGACGACGAAGATGAGTCTGAAATGACCGAAAAAGAATTGGAAAAACTTGAACGCAAGAATGATAAAAGAAATCTTCGTATTATTAATAGTATGACAGATTCTATTTTGAAAGGTAGTGGCGCAAGAGGAGCTGCATTAGCTACCCTTAAAAATACTATCACTGAATATTTTGCGCAAAAAGAAAAAGGTTTTATGGCTGATAGAGGCGCAATCATATTGCAAGCGCTTAGCCTTTCCCCACCTATAGGGTCAAAGCTTAGAAAAATAAACTCTGCATTAGCAGGCGAAGCATTTAACAAAGACGTGCTTGAGGCTAGAGGGTTTAGTATTACGGAAAATGGTAGATTAAACTTAAGTCCCGCATATTCTATAATAGGTTCGGCGGTTGAAGGTATAACCAATGTTCCTTTAGCAAGAATGGTAGACCTTATTAATGGTTACTCAGAAGCATTAGATTCTCGCAATACAGCTTGGCAACGTATAGCATTAGCGCTAGGTTGGAAGACTTGGGATGTGGGTGCTAAAAATGAAGAGCACGATCTTATTAAAACAGAAGGCAAAGCGCGTCGGAAAGAAGAGGGTAAAGCTAAAGCTAAGAAAACGCGCGAAGAAAATAAGAAAAAGAAAGAAGCGGAATTTAACGCGCTAACACCAGCTGAAAAATATTTAGAACGCAAAAGAAAAGCAGAAGCAAAAAGAAATAAATAATGAAATTATCAGATAACTTAAGCGTTGCTGAGGTAATTAAATCAACTACAGCAAAGAGATGTGGCATCAGTAACGAGCCTACGGTAGAGCATTTGGAAAATTTAAAGGCAATTGCACTAAACATTTTCCAACCTACGCGTGATTATTTTAACAAACCCATTTCCGTAACTTCTGGATACCGTAGTGAAGCTCTTAACGAGCGCATTGGTGGAAGTAAAACCTCTCAGCATTCTAAAGGTCAAGCTCTTGATCTCGACGCCCAAGCATTTGGCGGCTTAACCAATAACCAACTATTTAATTATATTTCTGAGCATACAGACTTTGACCAGCTAATTTGGGAATTCGGAAACGAAGAAGAACCGGATTGGGTGCATGTTTCTTATGTTAGCTACCGCAAAAACCGTGGAGAAAGATTAATCGCCTATAAAAAAGAAGGCAAAACAAAATATAAGCATTACTAAAAATGGCTAAAGAAATTTCAGAAAA
>Ga0206682_10002296_pt1 | contig 17605 bp, 20 predicted proteins | sample M240m12015metaG_FD_155444 | JGI IMG/M metagenome (GOLD analysis project Ga0206682, IMG submission 155444) | Ammonia-oxidizing marine archaeal communities from Monterey Bay, California, United States - M2 40m 12015 | ecosystem: Environmental > Aquatic > Marine > Intertidal zone | place: USA...
ACACAGCCAGCGGATTATTTGATGCTGCTACTTTAACCGCAGGTTCTAACATCACTATTACGAATGCTGCCGGTGCTATTACGATTGCAGCCTCTGGTGGCGGTGGAGGTGGATCACCCGGAGGTGCTAACACCCAAGTTCAATTTAACAACGGTGGTGCTTTTGGCGGTAGTGCCGATATGATATTTAGTGCACCTAATATGGCAGTCGGCTTCGCTGCTGCTGGACAAAGTTCGGGTTCTATATCTTCCGATACAATTAACGCTGTTAATGTTGCTGCCGGTGCGAATGTTACTGCCATTGGGAAAATAAATGGTGCGGACCTAACTACTACCACTACTACAGGCTACGCTTTAACTACTACTGCTAACCACGTTTGGCCCGGTGCTCCTGTCGGTTCTAACCCCACTGTAATGCCTGCCATTGATTTAGCAGCCGCATCTTATGATTTCGCTTCTTTAGGTGGTGCTGGTAATTGTAACCAAACCCATTATCTCATAGTTGTTCAAGGCGACCCCGGTGCTGCAAATGCCATCGTAATGCCAGACCCTGCTGCTGCTGGACTCCCTTCAGGTGCTCGGTGGACAATTACTTTTACTGATGCCAGTGGACAGCCACAAATCGTATCATTCCCCGTAGTTCCACTCAATGGAGTATTTTCCACTATTACGGCGAGTTCGACTGCTGCCGTTACTCTCTTTACTGATGGCCAAGGCTGGTTTACCGAATCCGATGCTCAGACTGCAGCCGGTAGATTAGTTTATGCGTGATAAGATATAAGTAGGTAGTCGCCCTAATAAAATGCATGGATGAAACCACCATTATTGAATTACCTGCCGATTATTGGAATGTTGTAAGACAAGTTTTAGAATCTACTCTCACTGCTAAAGGTGCTGACGGTGCTAAAATGCTACACGAAATCTTTACTGCTTTTGATGACGCTGGGATTGAACACCACGATCCTGAGCCAACTGAATCATTGGTCTGAGAAATCTAATCCCAAACCCCGGGCTGGAACTAAGGCTTCTTCTGGAAGTTCGTTCTCGATATATAATTGATTAAACTCAGAAGTTCCACCTGTGCTAATATCGCCAAATCCGCCGATATGCCTATCATATCCACCTACCAACGGTGCACCAAATATTTTTTCTTGTATTTGTTTAAAGAATAAGTGAAATGTAAATCCCGTTATGAAAATGCCTACGAATGGCACGAGATATTTATCTTTTTTCTCAGTAGGAACTAACATAGCCAAACTACCCAGAGTCAAACCGCCGAATCCTACGACTAAGGCTTCTAAAAAATCTCTGTGTTCAACCATAATTATCATACCTCAGCCTTACTATTTGTATTTATCAGTTTCGTTAATTCTTCTTCAAGCCATGTATCTAAGGAATCTAACTGATGTGGATAAATGCCAATATAATAATAATTAGGACACGATGTATATGCCGCTTCTTTAGTTGCTTTGCGAAACAAATATCTTTCTCTTTTCTTAATTACCCACTGCGCTACGTTCCCATCTTCTCGACATAAGCCCCAGAACTCAATAATAACTGGCTTATCTATGCCATGTTGTGGCCATAATATCCAATCAGGAAGGAACTCTTCATCTTCTATAACTATTTGTGGTTCGTAAACACACTTCCATTTATTTTCCCAAAACCAATTATCGATCTTGGCTTCTCCATATGACGCAACTTCATTTTTATTTTTAGTTTTTACTCTACTCAACTAATCACCTTGTAATTGATGGCATTAAACCCTCGCATCGAGCGTGTAAGTCTTGGATTCCCAACAATAAAAAATATATGTCCATTAGTGTCGTAGGCAGACTCAATACCTTCCATAAATATTGCAGGTTCATTTAACACCCCATTGGCCTTTTCAAACCATGCACCTTTGCCGATGTTATAATCTTTCCCGCCCTCAGAAATAGTGTGAGTTTCAAGATAATATCTGTTATCATCTCTATGTTTCCATCCTTTATCGGTTTGTAGTAACTCTGATCGAGGAGTCGTAGCAAGTTTTACTAATTGTTCTGCTAATTCTTTAGCAGTAGCATCGCCAGCAATACTAAATCTATATCGCCCATCTGCTGTGTAAAACTCAGTCGAAGGTGTGGCTGGGTAGTGCACTCCGACGGCCAAAATAACATCTTCTTGTTCATCAATTCCAAACCATGACGGATTATTAGTTTTAAGTGGTGGAACCACATCGAATCCTTCGGTTGTTCTAAACGAGGTTCGTAAGTTCCAATTATACCAATCTTGGATAACCCCATCATATTTTTCAGAATCTGGAAGGTATTTCATGTCACCACGACGCATTTCTGGTAGATATACTAAATCTTGAAATACAGATATAGGTTTAACAAAAGGTTCACGAGGCTGTCCAGATATTATGCCAAAACTCTTAATATATTCAAATAGTTTTTCTGCTTCTTCTACTCTTAGTTGTGCCGGACCTCGGAGTCGATGCAAGTCTCTGGCAGACAACATAACTTATATTTATCAACTCGACTATATGTAGTTTAGGAAGTTTCATATAGCAGGCATACCAATCCAAAATGTGCCATCTGAAGAACCCCCCAAGAAACGTGCTACTGTTGCCCAAGTAGATCGTAAGTTGGACGATTTAACAGAACAGTTAGATATTATGTGTTCCGATATTAAAGATATTAAGCAAGTAATGAAGACTTATATCGAAATGCGTCTTAAAGAGTCCGAGGTTCCGAAACCACCAACTGACACAGATAATAGTATGTATGGTTAATTAGTTTAAGTTTTCTTCGAGATATCTTTCTAAATAACGACCATCACCAATGTGCATATGATTATCACTCAACCGATTATCTAACCATCCATTAACATCAGTATATTTATCATACACATCTACAAACCAATAGCCATATTCTTTACATTTTTCTGCTAATCTTTGATTAAAATAAATTACAAACCTTTTTCTTAAGTCTCCGGGCCGAGAAATACCAGACCAATCATGATTCCGAGTGCCACCATTATTAGGAGGAACTACATTAAACACTCCAATTTTGTGAAGTTCAAGTTCAGAAGTAGTTATATTTAATTCAATGGCCTCAAAATAATTGTCTACTAATTCATCAATGATAGATTCATAACCCCGGTCTGCAGTAATATGTTTATGAACATGAGCACGACAATCAATTTCTCCAAAACAAAAGATAATGGTGTCACCGTTTTCGATCTCAAAATCCCTTAAGTCACACCTATCTAATTTTTCCTGCCCAAAAGAATAACACAATATAGCACCCAAATGGTGTGGAGTTACTGACTCAGGCCAAGCGTAATGGGAATGACTATCTCCGATGGTATGTATACGCATTAAGCATCACATCAATCTTTGTTGTTTTCCTACACTTTTATCGTCAAAGGTTTGGTCTACCCATCTACTAACGTGTTGATACAGTTGAGTAATGTATTCATCACAACCATACCTTTCAATAATATCTCGCATAAGTTCATTATATTTATTTACAGAACCATAGTGCACAGTCATAATAGGTTTCCCGGGACACTGTATTTCTACCATATCGCCAGTAAACGGATCTTGTTTCTTACCAGTGATAGTCATACACTTACCACTAATGGGAACACGACGATAAGAAGCCCCACATTTAGTGCATCGAACCTTTTGCTGACCGAAAGCCCTGAGATTACCTCGCATATCACGAATCAAGTGAGTATCAATCAATTTAGCACTTTGTCGTTGGTTATCTACGGAATGAAGGACCTCACCCAAAGCGAATTGAGCCATAGTCTTTTGACGCATACTCAAAACGTGTTCTTTATCATTGTAAGGATTCCAAGCAGGGCCGTGATTGCAGTCAGTAGTATCGTGAGTGAATCCAAAGCCTTCAGATTCACCATCAGTTCCTAAACGGGCTTCTACAGTTTCTACCCATTCATTAGCCTCTTTTGGTGCAGCAGGTTTCCAACCATCTTCATTATGGTGTCCCTGAGTGGCTTCATAAAATCCAATAGGATAACTGTCACAGGTTTCCACATTCAAGGCTTCCTTATCAATTTCATTAGGATTGATACCCATAGTGAGAATCAAAGGTGCATCCATCTGTCCACCACGACTACGAGGTAAAAACTGACGGCTGAAGTTCAGCACACCTTCGGTGAGCATAATGATAGCATCAATGTCACCATCACAGTTCCTTCGCTTAGCAGCATGATAAAATGGATGTCCGTAATGTCCTTTCACAGTAGTAAAACCAATAATACGACCCAGAATAGCACCAGAAGTGTGTGGTGCAATACCCATAATCAATTGACCAATCAGATCCTTACCTTCTTTGACATTATAATAAGGGTCCAACTCATAAATATATTTTAGTTCGTCATCAGTAAACTGACAGACTCGCACGATATCGTCCACACAATTTTGTGGAATAACTACATCTTGAGGAAATATCTCTACTACGTCATCAATAGAATCCACTAAATAACCCAACTCATGAGCCTGTTCCAGACTCATTCCAACCTCACGAGGTCTAAAATGAGTCATTGTGATATCTACCATATCAAACCGAATAGTTCCGTCACGGAACACAGACACATTGTTTTTTGCTCTTAAGATAGCCTTTTCAATAGGTTCAATCAAGGCTTCAGCGTTACGAACATTCTTAACACCTTTGACTTTGGGTGGTGTAGTAATTTCACATCGTTCTAAAGCATCATCCCACATCTTTTTAAGAGGCATTTCTCGCCATGTTTTCTCGTGGAAACGAGTCTCTACGCCACAACATACTGCTACATGGGTTTCGGACTCACAGACCCCACAGAAACGCTTGGAAACACCTACTTTGCCTTCTTTCTCGATAGCATTGTTAATTAGTTTCTGAACACCGCCTAAATCACTGATCGGAAACAACCCATGAGCCTTACTGGGCTTCATGTCTCGCATCTTACTGGCCTCTGGTTTACCCATACGAGCACCAATACGATAAGTAGTTCGAGGCCGAACCTCATAATCTGCAATAAGATTAAGATAATCTAATCCAGTGCCTTCCATGTTAATCCTGAGACCAATCTTTAGTAAATTATTTATAATTATCATAGCCATATCGCCATACAGTTCACCTGTGGCAGTGATATCAATACCTAAACGATAAGCCAGTTCACGATACTGAGGCTTTACTTCCACCTTTTCACCACATAAACTAACACTGCAGTTCTTTAAGAAATCCCATAGTTCAATAGCAGTAATATCAGTTAAACCTCGTGGCACCCATCGAGGATGCATTGGGACATCATAAATCTTACATTGTTCCACGGCTTCCATAAATGTATTTGGTGCAGCCATACCCCGGTTTTTCAATTCGGCTTCATGCCATTCTTCTACATAAGCAGAAGGTAGCAGAGGATGATTGTTTTCTAAGAACTCGCCTACAGGAACCAATAGTTCACCCAGATCCCAGACTTTGGCTACGGGATATCCAACTTCGTTAGGCAGTATCAATTCTAAGTCTTCATAATTCTGCACTCGTCGGCCACCGCCATCTACAAATTGAATATATGGTCCATCAATAGTATCGCAAGGTGTAACCACAGTTCCCTTCCCCGGACGTTCATACTTTAGTTGTGTGCCAATAGATACGAAACCGCTGGTGGCCATCATAGTAGCAGGGTGACAAGCAGTAGTAGCCAGTCCTGCTAAACGGCTGCGACCATATCGTAGACGGAAGCCTCCTTCAGCCATAGGCATAGAAAACAACGGACGACCTGCTAACACTTCAGTAAAGTATTTAGGATTAGGTTTAATGCTACCATCACTATCTTTAGTCTTTAAGAATTGGTTTAACCAATCCCAACCATCTAATTCTAATTGAGTAACATATTTTAGAATCTTCGGTGCTTTCAATACTAAACCTTCACACATAACTAAAAGACAACCTTCTCTAACTTTGTTATCTTTAACTCTGGGCAGATCACGTTGTCCAGTAACTTCTTTTCCTACACCCTCACCATCAATAAATATAGGACATGATTTAGCAATAATTTCTAATTCTGGATTGCTGGGTCGGTATTGTAAACCACGATACAGCATGACTTCTTCTTTGTATCGCTCTACTTCTCCGAAGGTGAGTGCAGGCACACCTAATTTAAAATCACGGCGTAGCATATCTGCAATCAGCACACTAAGAGCCTGACCTGTTCCACCAGCAGACCTAATTGGACCTGCGAAATTAACACCTAAACATTTACTGCCATCGGCATTAGCCACAATACGACAAGATACTACTCCTTCCAAGGGGGCTACGAGAATACCTTCAGTTAGCACAGCCAAACCAGCACAAATACCTTGATAAATACAAAGTGCTGCTCGAACATCATCACGCTGTTGCTCGGTTTGTTGATTTAGATGTCGCTCATAGGCAGTTAAAGTAATTTTATAATCTTGGAATACTTCTTTACCATATCCTAAAATATATCCACTGCCACCGCAATCATCGCAAGAAATCTCAAAACCACGACCACGAGGAATAGTTCCTTTACCACCGCAAGGTTCGCAATCATTCTTAATACCATATAAATATGATTCAGCACACACGATGCGAGCAATATCCAGAGCCACTAATTCACGGTTTTCATCGTGCACAGTAGTTAATTCTCTAATTTGAGCAGCAGTGTTTCGATCATGGAGAAACTTCAATAACTTTTGAACCCTCTCACTCAAGTCTACAGCCTGTGGAATCTCGATTTCCAATTTAGGGTCATGTCCCCGGCTTTTGGCAATCTTGATTATATCATAAACACGATTACACTCAGTAGTTAAACGATTACTATATTCCTCTAAAGGGATACGCTTGGCTACCATGACCTAACTGGTTGCGACTACCTATTTATTCATTCGGTATATTTCTTCTTGATTCGCTTTTGCCAATGCACGATTTGATAAAGGTCTGCACGACTGAAGCCATAGTTTCCTTTTTGGGCCAAATCTTTGTAGAGTAACCATGGTTTTTGATGAGATGCAGTTAGCACACTCGGGCCACCATAACGATCTACCCAGATATAATCATGTCCTTTAATAGCACCAGACTTTAAATCAAAACCTAAAATATCGCCCCATTTACTTATATCACGAATCTTGGCCTTGCTAATAGTCTTCTGTAAGTCTTTTCCTTTCACCCTGCGAAGATTGTTTTCTTCTAAAATTATATCCACTCGATTTCTGGTCGCTGTCCTATTCATTAGTATTCCCATTAGACTACCGATGGCTACCATATATAAAGCCTTGGTGTAAAAACCCCTTGGTAAAATAGTCCAACCCGTAATTAAGAATGCTGCACCTAAGACATCAGTCAACATATTTTATTTTTATGCGCCCAACTATATGAACTTTAGTAAATTACATATAGTCGTAAAGGTTAAATATATATATGCCATCCGATGGGGATATTGCTGAGTTAGCAGAGAAGGCGAAAGTTTTAGCAGAGGCTTCAGGTAGAACTGAAGAAGATGTAATGGGAGATCTACTTGACGATGGTGTCTTAAATGAGTCTAATCAAAAGGGAGATTTAATCGACCAAGCCCAAGAAAAGGTAGATAGATTTCGTAAACTTATGGCCAGCATGGTGCCACTCCTTCTTGTTCTCGGCGGCGGTGCTGGTGTGGATGCATTAGGTATTGCCGATATTCACGATATCGGAGAAGATGTCATGGATGACTTAGGCCGTGGAGGTTGTATGTATGCTTGGGCCGATAATTATGATGAACGAGCAGTTTGGGATGATGGAACTTGTGAATCCGCACTCTTAGAGAATCCAGCCATCTGGGAAGGTTGTTATTTCTTAATTTACGAAACCAATTCCGACGAGTTTGATGAGTCCAATCCTACTATTACGCAATCAGGAGATAACAATGAAGATGTTTTTGTAACCATTGACCCTGATGAAGTATTTGGTTGTGGACAGCGAGTAGTAGAAATAAAATTAGTTGTTTATGAATCTGGATCTCGTGACCAAATGGATATCTGGAATCAAGCCAAGATTGATTATGTTATCGACCACGATGCTACTGAAATAGTTAATTTAAGTGTATTAGATTTACCCCGTGGCACATGGGATGTTGTTGTTTGTATGAATTATGGTGATTATGAACAAGCCAAGGTTGAGTTTACTGGGAGGCTGGTAACTTGAGTAAAAAACAAACTGATGAACAAGCAGAATTGGAAGAAAAGGCACAAATTATAGCGGATGCTACTGGTAGGACTAAAGAAGCAGTCTTAGAAGATTTACTTGATGATGGAATCGTTAACCTTTCTAATGAAGAAAGCAAAGATGCATCACTCGTAGAGCAACTAAAAGAAGCCGCCGAACTAATTGCCACAGTGCAACAAATAAACCAACAAGTTTCTGATAACACCGTTCTTAATGGTGGTAATAACACGACTGAAGTAGCCGTCGAAACCACTTTAGAAGGTGATATTGTAGACCGTGCTATCGCTTCCGTAGAACGAAAAGCCGAGAAGATTCGTAAGATTGCAGTTATTATTGCACCTATCTTATTATTATTAACTGGAGGAATAGGTTTAGACTTCTTCCTTGAAGATGGTGACTCAGGCGACGATGCCGATGATTATTATGTAGAGATTTGGGGTTGCACAGCCCCTGATGCTGAAAACTATATGCCTGATGCTAATTACGATGACGGATCTTGTTTCTGGAGTAATGGTAACGGTGGCACAGGACCACCAGATTGTATTGAGAATTGGAATTGGGACCAAGTAGACATGAGAGACTTTGATTCTAATGGCGAAGGATATAATAATGATATTATGGTAAAAACAGATTTCAATGATTGGAGTCGTTGTAACGTTCACATGGATGGATATTTTATTATTAGTGTAGATAATGACGACACAGGCGAAAATTACGATACGCATCAAATTGATGATAAGTTCCACAATGAGTATTATGTAGACCACCATATTTATGATGTTCCTGCAGGAGAATATCGAGTTAGTGTGACCTACTACAAAGGTCAAAGTTTTTGGGATGGCCCTTCTACGCTACTAATCATGGAGGACCACAGTGAATGCGATGATGATATAGTTATTGACGAGTTACAACTATCTGCTAACGAAGATGACTTAAATCTTTATGTAGAGTTCCGAGATAACAATGATTGCGGTGCACCCATTGAAATGCAATTAGCCCTTTACAAAAACGATCAGTATCAAGATTATTTTATTGTTAGCAATAATTATTATGTTCAAGACATAGGCATGACTTACTTCAACATCAATCAAGACGATAACGAGTTACTGCGTGATGTAGAAGACGGTGATTGGAAAGTAGAGTTCCGATGGTGGATTATCGGAGAAGAAGAAACATGTTGTGACATGACTAATTTCGTTACTGTAGATGAGATTCCTGACCCAGTTCCTTGTGATGCCGATATTGATAACTTACAGATAAGTGTAGTTGATGATTCGGTTTCAGTTATATTTTACATCGCTCAGCACGAAAACACCGACTGTAGTAATTGGGATATTGAGATAGAGTTACTACCTCAAGATACAGGTATTGATTCTTTAATGCATGAAGATGGCATTAGTGAGAGTAGCAATTATTATGCCCACACTTTTGATGAAGTTGGTAATGCTGTCTGGAAGGCTAACGTGATTCTGTATCAAAACGAAGATTGTGATCACGATTGTGAAATCGCTGATGAAGAAACTGATTGGATAACTGTATCTTACTCTGATGAACCGTGCGATGCAGAAATTATTAACCATTATCGGGGACATGTTGCTGAAGATGCTGAACAAGATGCTATTCTCGTTGCCTTCCGTGTCGTTCCCACTGCTGGCTGTGATGGCGTAGAAATAGATTTAGAATTATTCCAAAACGGTCATGATGCCAACTACTCTACTTCTTTCTCCACAAATGGTTCTGAGGCTGAAGATTTTAGTTATACTTTTGATGGTGTTGCTGTCGGTAATGGTTGGACACCCCGAGTTACGGCTTACGATATTGAAAATGATAATCAAATAGAACAGATCCTCATGTGGGGCATTGATATCGTAGAACCCGAGCCTGAAACTTGTGAGATAAACTTATTTGATATTTCTCTGCAAACAAATAGCACCCATGCAACCGTGGCATATGATTTAGATTGTGGCACAGACACTAACGACTTGGATGGCTACAATGTTTCAGTTCAATTCTTGATTTACCCTGTCGGTAACACTTCGCAAGAAAACATCATCGTGTATGACACTTTATTGCACTACATTCAAGGATATGTAGATGATACCCATACTATTACCCTTACTAACTTTTCAGACAACAATACCACCCATTATGACATTTATTGGTATGCTATTTGGACTGACGCAGACGGAACACAACAATTTATTGAGCAGAAATGGCTCAACCGAGAAATGGAGGCATGATATAATGAGAGATTTTAAAACTGTAAATAATGAAGCCATGGTGATAGGTGCCAGTATCTTTGCCGTAGGCAGTATACTAATGTTCTTACCACTCCCAGATGCTGTAAGACAACACCCTGCTTGGCCGTTTGTAGGCACATTTATTGCAGGATACAGCACTCACTGGATCTTTGAATTGATTGGTGGGAACAAATACTATTGTGATAACTTTGAGGCATAATCATGGCGAGAATAGATTGGGATATACGAGTTACATTTAACAACATTATGGTAGCGTTAGTTTCGCTTCCTTTAATTTTAGTGTTCATGGTTTTATCATATCAATTGATTACTACGGCTTTTGTAAATCCAGAAGTTAGAGAAGATATTGAAGCCTATATCGCTGTATTGGGTATCCTTTCTGGACCTGCATACATGGCTATCTCTCGTTTCTTTGATAGGTGGAATGCCGAGGAAGAAGAACATATTGAAGCCCTGCGTAGACAACATAAAACCGAGAATGATTTGCGTCGGTCTAAAGGTAGATTACAAGAAGAGGATGAACCTATTTTAATTATTCCTGAACCGGATGAAGATCCCGCACAAACTAAATTATTTTAAGGAATCTCTAATGGATTGTTTCCAAGCCATTTGCTCGGCAATCTGAGCAGCAAGTTCACGGTGTTCTTGATATTCTTCATATTTAGCGTTCTGCATTTCTTGGCGTTCTTGAGTTTTCTCATGCCATAAACAAAAATCAGATTCTATGGGCAAGTCAGCCCAGTCCTCGTCATCTGCTTCTGGCCATTCATGTATTCTACCATGCCATTCCACTCCTGCATCTAAACGATACAAGCGTTTACACATTTCAATAGGCTCTACGTTCCACAATCGTTCCATATGATAAACCTCACCAGTTTTTACGCTCTCAAAAATAGCCTTGATATCAATATCATCAAGTTGTTCAGAATAACAGTTAAACCTACATACATTTACCTTTGTGACTCCAGCCCCGGCAAGTATGCCTTCTACTTCTAACACCAGATTATCGGCAGGTAGTTCATCAGCATCTAATTGACAAATCCATTGATACCGATCTAATAACCTTACTCGATTATCTAATTCATTACGCATTTTAGAGTAATCACCATCAAAAGCGTATTCACTGTGTTCCACAGAGGCATCCATAAGGTAGTTTTTAACAGCCTCGGGACTCTTGACATCACACATTACATAAATAGGCTTATCGTGCCGTTGTAGACGCTCTACAGTGGCTTGTAGGTAATCTAACTCGTCGTAGACTATAACAGCCCAGACTAACACCTTAATCACCTTATTCTTGCATCTCTTGAGCACGGTCACTCAATAGCAGGAGAGCAGAAGCCCACAAACCTACAAAGATACCCAAATCATGACTGTGAAGGGCATAGATAGCAATAGAACCTACAATAGAGGCAAGGCTGGCCATCAAACCAATCTTTCTCCAGTTCATTGGGATCCCTCCACATGAGCCACGATACGAGCAATTAAATCTGCTTTTCGACCCTTAGTAGGTAGACCGAGTTCCACCAGACGTTCTTTTAGTCCAGCAACTGTCAAGTCTTCAAGGTCATCCAAAGCAACATCGAGTTCTTCTTTGACTTCTGCCACGGATTCTTCCACACTGTCTTTAATAGCCTCGGCAGCACCTTCAAGGTCGCCTTCAGCCAGTGCTTCTTCAGCAGCGTCAGCAGCATCTTCTACAGCATCTTCTACTTTAGATACCACATCTTCCACTGCATCATCAATCTTGTCTTCTAAAGAATCGGGAATATCTACCCCAGTCAATTCTTCAAGGTCATCAACTAAATCTCCGACCTTATCAGCGATCTTACTGACGGCATTCTTTCTGTTGTTCTGCCACCAATTGGCGGCATATCCGGCGGCTGCACCTGCAAGGGCACAAATAGCGTTTGTTACTACGGGGTCCATGCAAGTCATTACTGAAATTACCTATATATAACTTTGCGCTTACATAGATATAGGTATTACCAGATATCAATTATATGGAAGACCATATATTGACAATATTTAATTCTGATACAGGTAAATGGGAACAGATGTTATATTCCAAAGCCCAACAATTAGGTTATCTGGGAGTAAGGCCCACAGATGCCGTTCAGAAACCTAAACCTAAACCGCCTACCACATCCATTAAATCTACGGTAGTAAAACATATGTCTGCAACCGGCGTTAATTGTAAATGTGGTAAACCTATTGATAGTTGTAGTGATACTGCTGAAGATGATTATTGTAGTTTATACTGTCATAGATTCTATACTGAAAACCACAAAAAGATTCCTTTATCCGATTCTAAACATCATAAGAATCACCCTATGAAGTATCCACCTATTGAACAAAGTTGTGATATGTGTGGCAATACATTTAATTTAGGATATAATGATTCCAGTGGTCGCAATCGTTCTCGTTTCTGTAGTCGTCAATGTTATTTTGAACTTATTGGCTCTCGTCGTCATGCTAAAAAGAAATGGATTATTCTGCGTATTTTAGATCAGAGAGGTCCTTTAACTTCTGGAGAGTTGGGTAGGATTATGGATAAGTTTGATACTAAAGGTAATGCTCGTGTTATAGGTTCTACTATGCGTCCATGGATTGCTAAAGGATGGGTAGACCGTTACGACGCTGGTGTCAGCGATAAGTTTGGTAAGAAACTTCAGTTATATGAATTAGTTTACGATGGGCCTATTGGTCAAATGATACATCCCAACTATACTGCTAAGATATAAATAGGTGCTTGCACTACTCCTGTATGCTGCCTTGGTCGGTGAGATGCTACGCAACTCAGGGGAAAGACTGACCTTCCAGTGGGCTTGGACGCACCACTGGGGGCAGCACCCTATATTCATCCTAACTTAAAGTAATCTAATTTCCGCCAGAAAGAGTTACCTAAGTCTTCCAAACATGGCCGACAATAATTGAATGTTAAATATTCAGTGTATCCATTTTTACGAGTTCCTTTTATGAAACCCATGGGACTAATTTTACTTTGCCAATGTGCTACTTCACCACAAATCTCGCAGGTTTTTCCTTTGATTTGTTTTGGCATTAGGTTTCCCATAATACTATATGCAGTTCTACTATTTTTATTTTTGCCCTTCTTGCATCATTCCTTGCTAAGATCGTATCGTAATGTTAACTTTTTAGGACCTGCACTCGGATAAGTGCTGAGACCATTCCTTCGCAAGAACATCACTTGAAAATCTCCGTCAATACTTCTCTTACTGGTAGGCAACCCCGGATTTAATCTACGCTTGAGAACCCAGTCAGTATTACCACTGCGAACATCATCAATGCCCATCTTAATTTTATTCATATCTTTATCCATGTGAACATCATAACGTTCCAACATATCTTCTAACACAGTGAGTTTCATATTTGCTCCTGCAGACCCTCTACCTGTTGAGGCAGCGGCAGCAGCCACACTTGCATTTCCTAAGAACTTAGTTGCCAATCTTAAGTTGGTAATTTTAGGTGTCATCATTTCTTTCTTGACTAAATCTACAATTGCTTTTTTGTATTTTCCAATTAGATTTTTACCTGTCAGTGTTGAAGGAAACTTATTGAAATCAATTTGCCACCAAATGTCAGCATAGTTAGGATCTGATTGTGCTGCTTTAGCCTTGGGACCAATTTGTGTAGCCTTTCCTTGGATAGCATCATTCAATCCATACACATATCCATACACAACCAGTGAGTTTTCGGATAACGGAGTAAAGTTAGTCTCCCATTTTCCAATTGGATTCTTCTTTAGAATCGGATAATATCGCTTACCTGCAGGAGTGGTAACAGGCATCCTTTGATACCTCATTTTCTTGACAGTAGTGTGTAACTCCTTGGCAGCACGAGTGGCACTCATCCCTTTCCCCAGAGGCCGTGGTTGCATCAGCAACATCATTTGCTCACGAAGTTCTTTGGGTGGCAGGACGATACGATACTGCCCTCCCTTGTGTCTTTTAATTTTTATCCCATTCTTTTTAAAGTAGGACTTCAAAGTTCGAGCAGTAGTTCCGACTGCTTTAGCAGCCCCACCTAAAGAAGTATTATTGTCACGCATCATAGTGTAGGCACGACGACATCTCCTAACAGTCACTGGACGCATACTATCACTACACTCTACCATCTATTTATACTTCTCTACAACTCAGGATTGATTTCGATCATAGGGTCACCATCTAAAGTTCCCTCTACTAAGAAGTTGGAAGCAATTAACTCATCCACCTTTTGCATAGTTATATTAGTCCCACTGTCTTTCAGTGTCTTGATTAACTTAATCTTGGATTCGTATTGTCCGTTATCAGACAACCTTTCCACAGTGCTCATCAGGTGCATTTGTTCAGCATTTAAGTCGCTAAGGTCCATTCCCATTGGAACTAAATTAGTTACCAAGGTTTCCAAACTGTGCAAAAACAATTTCTTAGCAATAGTAAGGTGAACAATACCTACTTTCTCATCACCACGCAATCGAGCGATACCTTTAGATAAGTTAATGAATTGTTGGAACTTACGATTTTCTTTTGCAGAACGTCGTAGAAAAACAGTATCAAAGTTCTTATGAGCCTTAATATCATTATTATAAATATCCATAATATGTTTCTTGCATCCCAAAATGTCTGGTTCGAGACGACTTACATACCGAAGATACTCACGGAAGAAAGAACGCCATACCTGTAACTTATGTTTGGAGGCAGGTGAATCTAATTGACCACTCATAGCATCCAAGATTTTAGATTCCACAAACTCGTCTGCACCTTTATCAGTTAAACTCATTTGACAATACATCAAACTCATACGACTAATCATCTGATAAGTATATTCTTTGAACACATCTAACATAGCCAACTTAGCCTTGGGATCTGGTGCAGCACCATCTTCAGGAGGTTGATACTCTTTAGCAGGATTACCCCAGAAACTCATATTAAGAATGGCATCACGCTTAACATCTACTTGACCTTTCTGCATAGTATAATATCCATTGGCTAACATATTCATTAGTTCACCAAAGACATCTGCACCCCATGTTTGAAACTCAGATACAGCCATACGCTCGTTATTCATTTTACCGATGAGTCCTAATTCTACAGAATTGAGATCTTCCCCGGACATAGCACCAAACAAACCGGGAATTGTGCACAGTTTACCTGTGGAAGCAATACCGCAAGGCACTAATGGTTGGATAACATTCTCAATCAAGTGGTCTTTACCCTCACCCATACTGGTGATAACGGCCATGTGAATCATATCTTGTTTCTTAAACGGACTCAAGCAACTAAGCATGACAGCAGATTTAATGGGATTCTCGGCATAAACGTGTCGCCATAAAGTAGAATCATCCATCATTACTTCCATGGGATTAGACCCATGCTTCTTGCATAACTGCACAAAACCCCGAAATTGTTCGCCAGTTAATTGACTTTTCTTACCATCTTCTAACGGTTGCACAGCATTGACTCGGAATACCTTTTCTTTGTTATGTAGAATAAAATTACCACACACACGAACAGCCTGACCCTTAGCCATGGAATCGGTTAAGAGCAAGAGCACATCGGTTAAGTCGTTGCTACTGAAAGCATTCAAATCTGAACTATCACCATTATGTGCAATACATTGAATGGCATATTGTCCATCAGAGATAGTAAACTCTATGGCGGATTCATCAGTATTGGCTCGTTTCCCACGATTAAGTGGTCCATCTTCAATCTTGATTACTACTCCGCTTCCTACTTCATACTCGTGACTAATTTTAGTCCGATAGACAGAAGAAACAGAAGAGTTTTGGTCAAGGAACTGGTTTACACAATTTTCAGCATAATTGAAAAGTGTTTCTGAAACCATTATCACACCAACCTGTCATGGTAGCATCACCTATGTATAGATTCCGATAGTTCCGCCCGAGACGATCGAGTGGACGCAGGATACCGTCCCAATTACACAGCATTACACCCGAAAGGATGCACTTACCGCTTTTAACCTCAACCAGAAAGGAAGTGGAAAACCAATTGAGTAGTGGAACCATGTAGCCACAGATGTGCTAAATATCTTCACAAACCTTGCTATCGCCCGTGAGGGGTCAAGTATAGGTCATTAGAGGACACACACCTGTGGCTGGAATCAATAGCCTTACGGCCAAGGGGTTCTTACCAATGTAGGTAGCCTTACTCACTCTTCAGCAGGTGGGGCTTGGTCTTCGTGGTAGTCAGGCAAGTCGTCACGGCTAACTGCGCCACGACCGATTGCGTTGAATGATTTGTAGAAGCGACCGGGGTTCTTCTGAGATTCTTCCTTTTGCTTTAGGAAGTCACATAGGACTGGAAGGTTGTAGTTCTTCTTCTCACCATCTTCTGTGGTTTCAACAGTTACGATTTCGTTGTTCTTGACGAAACGGTCCCAGTCTTGGATTTCGTAGGATTGGAGGTAGATCTTTTCACGGCGACCTGTATCCATGTTGACCATACGAACTACTACGGAGTCTGCACCGAGAGGGCTTGTTCCGTGGTTGAAAGAGAGGATAGCGTAGTTGCGGTAGATTTGACCGAACTCTGGCTTTAGGATGTCATAGGTTGCCCCACGACGACCAGTTCCAGTTCGTGCTGGACGGGTCTCTTCCAATTCATTCATAAATGCTGCGATTTCTTCTGCGTTGTTATTTTCACTCATATTTTTTCACCTTGTTTTTTGTGGCCCGGTTGTTGGGGCTAATAAAGAGTGGGTGTCATCACCCTTATATACCTTAACAATATCATAAACAAACCATAGAAATACCAAAACTTAAATAGCGAGCCATGACTAATAATAACTATGGTAAAATACTTATGGTTAGATCCAACTACTGGGGATACTGCGATTAGGGCTAATAAACCTACAGGTTGGTCCCATGTTTATTATTATACTATTGAGAACACCCTTATAGTATCTACTATCCCATCCGTCCGACAATATGTAGAAACTCATCCTACTATGAGTATTCCGGCTTCAGGTATTATAGGTAACAAAATAAATCTAACTTTAACATCTGATGAAAAAACCATTAACTTCTGGATCTCAGTTCTTACTAACTGCCCACTCCTAAAACTTACTGCTGGCATGGGTATGTTAATTATTACTTATGATGTAACTG
>Ga0206682_10002298_pt1 | contig 17595 bp, 18 predicted proteins | sample M240m12015metaG_FD_155444 | JGI IMG/M metagenome (GOLD analysis project Ga0206682, IMG submission 155444) | Ammonia-oxidizing marine archaeal communities from Monterey Bay, California, United States - M2 40m 12015 | ecosystem: Environmental > Aquatic > Marine > Intertidal zone | place: USA...
AAGATCAGAAAGTCTCGTATCAATGGATAGCGCCAAACCCGGGGGTTGAGCCTAACTATGATGAAATTAAAAGCATTTTAGAGAATCTCTAAACCATATGGATAGGGCCTCTTTTTAAAGCAGAGGCTCTATCCATAGATGTAAATTATTATTTCAAATATAAAAATTTTTACACGTAAGGATAAAATAGATAACATACGGAATTATTTCTTAAAAGAAAAAAAACCCTTTGTTGTAAGAGAATCAATAAAAAATAATATCAACTTAGATTTTTTAAATAAAAAATTTAAGCACCTAGACGTTTTATCATTAAACCCAAATTCAGAAAAAGAAAGATTAAAATTTCAAGATTTAATTAAAAGAGTTCAAAATGGTGAAAAGTACAGACTAAGAGCAAATACAAAAATTGGTAACGAAGTATCAAAATACATAGATACTTCGTTTATGGAAACTTTAAAAGGAAATATATTCAGACCTTTTGACTACCTATTATCTTTCGGTAAAACCTCAAGGCAGAAGACATTATTTTTGAGCACTAAAAACTGTACTTTTACAAAACATGCACACATTATTTCAGGTCTTATACTTCATTTGGAAGGTGAAAAAACTTGGTATATCTCTAAAAAAAGAGAAAAATTTTCAACTATAAAATACAAGAGATTACTTCACCCAAATCCGCTTTACGTTACAGAAAAAAATATAGAAAACGAATCAGCCATTATCTTAAAACCTGGGGATGTTCTTTATATGCCTGCTTATTGGTTTCATTATACTGTTTCACATAATGTAAATATAAGTTATAGTCATTTTTTTACTGAGCCAATTAGCTATTATTTAAAAAACAGCTTTTTAATGTTTTTTTTTCAAGCTTTAACAAATCCTTTTTACGCAGTTATTAAAGCAATAAAAAAAGAACCTGAAGAACATATCTTTGATAAACATGATATATTAAATAATTGTAATAAAATATCGGATTTAGAGAAACGAAAAAATGCAATTGATTTTTTTCGAGAGGGTGATTTTTCTTAGAAGTATTCTCCTTTATTACTTTTTATTACACCTCTTCCAACAACTCCTATAAGAACAAGAAAACCTCCAAAAATCGCTTTACCTGTCATTAATTCTCCCAAGATTAAAAATGCTAATAATGGGTTAATAATTGGTTCAATCACTGGATAAATTATAGCATCTAGAGCAGTAACATACTTTATAGCCGTACTATAAAGTATATACGAAAACCCCAACTGAACTATACCAAGAAAAATTAAAAGAGACCATGATTCAAGACTACTCGATAGTCCATTAAAGTAACTGGGAGAACAAATAAAAAAAGTCAGAAAGTTTCCAATAAGAACTGAGTGAATTGGACTTTGATTTTTTTCTTTTCGCATACAGATAGTTAACCCCGCAAACCCAACTCCGGATAAGAAAGCCATCAGCTTGCCTTGTAATTGATCAGCAGAAATTTCCTCAAGAAAAAAGAAACATAAACCACTAAAAATTACAACTAATGCTAGCCAGTCGACTTTTGAAGATTTTTCTTTTAGAAAATAAAAACCAAATAAAGCCACATAGATCGGTGCAGCATATTGTATCAAAATAACATTTCCCGCTGAGGTCATTTTATTTCCAAATACAAAACAAACAACCATTAAGACATAAAAAAATGCACCAAGTTTCGTGTAATAATTAAATGAAAACGATTTTGGCTTTGCAAAGAAATATAATATTATAAAAGCAATTCCGCTTCTAAGACCAGCTATAGCGAATGGGGACCATGGAATTAACTTTATTATAAAACCTCCGGTACTCCAAATAACACCAGTTATTAATAATAATGTAATTGCATTATTTCTTTTCAAATTTTATCCTAAAAAATTTAAATGAGCCTCAATTTAAACATTTTGCTCAGGTAATAATTGGAATGATTAATACTTTATAATTTTTTTATTTTCTTTTTTAAAAATTAGTTAGTTAAAGATCGCCCAATATTTCTAATTTTAGATATATATAATATTAATTAATAACAAAAATAGTGAGGATTATGATGAAAAACATAAAAGCGTCTGCGCATTGTGATGGACCTTGTGGGATATATGACCCTTCTAGTGCTAGGATTGCAGGAGAAGCTGTAGTTTCAATGACTAATAAAATGTTGGGACTAAAATGCCCTGAAGTTGAAAACGCAGATGCAATGGCAAGTTATCTAAACACTATGAGCAGGTACACAGCAATTAAAGAGGAGGAGGCTCAAAGATGTAAGGACGAATTACTTATATTATGGACAGACTATTTCAAACCACAACATTTAGAATCTTTTCCTGAACTGCATGAAATCTTTTGGAATGCTGCAAAATTATGTAGCTCTTGTAAAGTTGAAGTTTCTGTTCAACATTGTGGGGAACTGATGGAAGCTATTGAAAAAATACATAATATTTTTTGGTCTACAAAAAATCGAGAGGTTGCTTGGTATACCGCTGGATAGCCCAGAACAAAATATACGTGTTGAAATAATTGGAGACAGTATGTCTCCAACGTTTCTTAATGGTGAAATTCGAATTTTCCAAATAGTTCAAAATACTGAATTAAAAATTGGAGATATTGTTTTAGCAAAACACCCATTTAAAAAAAACATTAAAATCGTGAAGCGGATTACCAAAGTTAGTAGATCTGGAAGTGTATTTTTGGAAGGAGATCATCCTTCCTTAAATGAGAGTTCAGATAGCAGGTCTTTCGGATACATAAAAAAAGAAAATATAATAGCTAAGTCAAAGGATATGTTATGAATAAATATTTACCTTATCAAGTTAGTGGATTTAATGCTTTAATTCTTATTAGCATTGGATCTTATGGTTATTTTCAGTCTCTGACACCATCGCCAACAGCACTTATCCCCGTAGTATTTGGGATTTTATTACTGGCTATGAATAGCGGCGTTAAATCTGAGAATAAGATTATTGCTCATATAGCTGTAACTGCTACTCTTTTAATACTTATTGGTCTATTTATGCCACTAAAAAGCGCATTAGGAAAAAGCGATACAGGTGCGATTGTTAGAGTTTCCCTCATGCTATTGACAACAATCTTTGCACTCATTTCTTTTATTCAAAGCTTTATTAAAGCTCGAAAAGAAAGGGAGAGTTAATACCAATTATTTAAGCGTCTGGGTATGGAAAAAGTTTTTCTAAACCAGTTACTTTACCAAAATGATCCTTATAAACAATATGTGACCTATCAAATTGAGTATATGAATCAATTCCTGAAGCTGCGGCTAGCGAATGAAGACCATTTCTTAAAGTAATAATGTAATTTAGTACTCTCCATTTTTTTTCATCTACGACTAAGGCTTTTTGATGGTCGGCATCAGTGGTTGCGACACCAACCGGACATTTATTTGTATGACATTTTTGTGCGCCTATACATCCAACTGAAATCATCATTCCTCTAGCAATGTTCACTAAATCTGCTCCACTAGCTAAGGCTATTGCAATTTTATCTGGACTAAATAATTTTCCACTTGCAAAAAGCTTTACTTTCTCCCGAACACCAAATTTTCTAAGTGCATCATCACAATAAATAATTCCCGACTTGATAGGCATACCCATGCTATCCGCCATTTCTTGATAGGTCGCTCCAGACCCACCCTCTCCTCCATCGACCGTTATAAAATCAGGTCCTTTACCTGTTGAGGACATAAATTCAGCTAGTTCATCTGCGCTATCAGATCCGCCCATTACAATTTTTATTCCTACAGGTTTCCCGCCTTCTTCTCTAAGTCTTTCTATGAAATCAAACAATGATGGTAGGTCATTAAATTGTTTATGCCTATTTGGTGAGTCCACTGTTTTCCAAGGCTCAACCCCACGAATAGAAGCGATCTCTTCGTTTACTTTACTTCCCTCTACATGACCTCCTCTTATTTTTGCGCCCTGTGCTAGTTTAATTTCAAAACACGCGACTTGCGAATTTTTTGCCTTTTCTTTGAATTTCTCCCAACTAAACGTTCCATCAACATTCCGAACTCCAAATATTCCAGAACCAATTTGCATTATTACATCTCCACCACCTTCCGTATGATACGGTGCAAGACCTCCCTCTCCAGTATGCACCCACGAACCTGTTGCCATACCGAGACCATGACTTAAGGAACTAATTGCATTCTCTCCTAAGGCTCCATAGCTCATAGCACTCATACCAACTGGACCCTTTACTTTCCAAGGAATTTTACAATCTGGACCGATTATAATTGCATCTTCATCTGGTAAAGTCCACGGAGAGACTTCTACCTTTTCAAGGTGCTCTGTTCTTGAGAATAAACCTTCTGTTCCAACATATCGCTTTGTAGCTATTTTAGGTAATGTATCCACTTTCATTTCTTCTTTTTGTTTTGGAAACATTGAATTTTTAATAAAAAGGCCCGGTTTATCAAAATCACGTTTAGAACCAAAACCAATCACTGTTTTTAAATATTTCCCCTGAATGACAATATTTGAAAAGTCAGTTCTACTGAAAGGTCTCCCCTCATCATCTCCATCAAAAAGATATTGTCTAAATTCAGGGCCTAACATTTCCAATAAATATCTAACCCTCCCAAGTAATGGGAAATTCCTTAGAATTGAGTGCTGACTTTGATTTTTATCTTTAAAATACCAAAATAAAAATAATATCGGCGGCACAGATATCATTGTTAACATCAATCCTATTAAAATATTTATTCCAATTTTTTCCATTATATTTCTTTCCTTCCTTGGTTATCTTTCTTCAAAAAAACTCCATAAAACATTACGCTAAGAAAAGCTTTATTTTACAATTAATACGGGGCATGTCGATTTCTCGACAACATCCAAAGGCTTGCTACCTACAAAAAACTTCGCTAATGGTGATTGAGTAGATGCGCCCATTATAATGATGTGATCATCTCCAGCCGTATTTAAAATATTATCTACAGGATCACCTATTTTTAGTAAAACTTCTGTATCAATAGAGCATCTACGCAGCATTTTTCTTGCTCTCTTAATGGCATTATTATAACCCTCTTTCAGGTTCCCATCTTTACTAATATTAATCAAGTCTACTTTAATTTTAAATGCTTGTGCTACGCGCACTCCATACTTTACCGCATTTGCTGTACTAGGAGAATCATCTACAGCCAGTAAAATGCGATAGTTTTTATCTAAATTAAAACTATTTACAATAAGAATTGAGCTTTCAATATACTGTATAAAGTCATGGGCAAGGCTTCTTTTAGAACTCCCACCTATTATAGTCAATCCATAGTCATATGTTCTAACTTCATCTCGTAATTCAGTTACTATATCACCATTACGAAGAATGAGACTTAGTTTTTCAACATTTGTTCCTTTTAAATATACTTCCGTTCTACTTGAGGCACTTTCTTTAACTATTTTATTTTTAAAAATTTCTTCTTCTGAATCATCATCTATAAAGCTATTTTTAACAAGATAATGATAAGCCCACTCTAACACATCTACGCCAGGTCTATCAATATTCCATGTATCCATTAATTCATTAGTAATACTAATGTCTTTTATACTCAACTCATTTATTTTTTCCCCAACATCCAAAATAGTTGTGGAAGCATTCAATGCGCGAGCAATGTTCATACCAACATCTAATGTTGGACCTGAATATTCTTTACTACTTATTGCAATTAATATTTTCATGATATCATTGGCCAATAAAATTTAGATACTAAAAGAAGTAAAATGATGGAAATGACAAAAATTTTCCAACCTGCTTTGAGATAATCACTTGAGTTTATAAGACCTGTTGAATGTATAATCATACAAGTAGGCGATGCAACAACTGTTAGATAAGAAAAGGCGGAAGCAATTGATGTCATAATACCGATGGTAATGGGATCTCCACCCATATCTAAGACTATTGGACCTAAAACTGCAACTGTCGCAGCATTACTTAGTAAGTTTGTCAACAAACCTGTTATCACCACGGAGGTGAACCAACGGACGATAACTATATCTTTAAATAGAATCTGTAAATAGTTTAATGTTTGATCCGCAACCCACAATGCCGCTCCTGTTTCTTTCATTTGGATACCCAAAGAAATAGCTGCTCCAAAAAGTAATATTACAGCCCAATTTGTATTTTTATTTATCTGCTGCCAGTCAATAAGTCCAAATGATAAATACAAAAAAACACCACATAAAGCGACAATACCAAGTCCTATGTATGGACTTAAGAAGACCCATCCCAAAAAGGTGATGAAAAATATTATTATTGCAAGAATCTGATCAGATGTTAATCTACCATTTTTTGCAACTTTTACTTTTAATTTTCTTACGGAGGAGTCCATTATTTTCTGTGTTGGTGTAAACGTATACCAAAGAATTAATACGGCAAAAGGTATTTCAATCAATAACAAAGGATACGTGTATTTCATCCAATCTAGGTATGAAATGCTACCCATACCAAATTCAGCGAGGTATCCAATCATTATTACGTTGCGACCACCACCAGAGGGCGTCCCAATTGAACCGATAGAACAACCGTAAGCAATAGAAAAAAGTAATAAGGTAGAAAGATTTGTAGCTTTGTTTGTACTTAATCCAGTATTTCGTATCAAAGCTAATGCTACTGGTAGCATCATTGCTCCAACCGTATGCTCTCCTATAAAAGAAGAAAGAATGGCAGAAATAAACAAAAACCCAGAAGCAATTCTCCATGTTTTGTTACCTGTTAAATTTATAACTATAAGAGCTAACCTTTTATCTAAACCCTGAGAAACAATAGCAACTGCAAGCATCAAAGAGCCCATAATAAAAAAAACTGCATCACTCATAAATGAAGAAGCAACTTCATCAGCTGAAGCAATTCCTAAAATTACTTGCATGATTAATATTAGAATTGCTACTGCCGGTAAAGGTATTGATTCGCTAATTATAAGTATCAGTGTAACTAAAACAATAATTAATGTCCTGTGACCAGCGTAACTCAAGCCATCAGGCGACGGGAAGTAAAAAAGAGAGAGGCTAAGAAGGAATGCTAAAATGAGCCATTTTTTGCGTGTAACCCAGAAAAGAACATTTGATACGGTTCTTGTTGAAAATCCTAACATAGATAGTTAGAAGTTATAGACTAAAACTACTTTTTTGTATAATAGATATCTAAGTGCTTAACTCATTTTTAAGATTATTTTTTGACAAGTAATACATACTTAAACTAAAAATGAGTTCGAATCCAATAAAAATAAATAAATTTTTTGCTACTCCGTCATCGAAGCCATAACTATGAAGCCCTACCTGTAGAAGATTAACACCAAACCATGCGAGCGCAACAATTATATTATTAAGTGCCATCCCAAGTGCAAAATCAACTGGCTTTGCTAATCCAGAAAGTCTCATGTGAATTATCATTAATTGCCATAGAACAATTAGAAGCGCACCATTCTCTTTAGGATCCCACCCCCAAAATCTCCCCCATGATTGATCCGCCCAGATACCCCCTAAAATTGTGCCAAAAAGAGTAAAAAATAATGCAACAAGAGTAACCCCAAACATGCTATTAAATATACTTTTCAAATAAGCCTTTTCATTTGATTTCCTTAATGATTCAACTAAGAATAGATGACCTATAAACCCCGCAACTAATGATGCACCGTAACCCATAGTAATTGTTGTAACATGAGTTGCAAGCCAAAAATTTGAATTTAATACAGCCACTAGCATGTTAAGAGTGTCACCATCAGCAGCATAACCAAAACCTATAAAATGGAAAACAGATCCTCCAACAGCACCAATAAAAATACCCAACCCATCTTTTCTAAAATATTCAAGTATGATTGCAAATAATAAAACAATAAATGAAACAAATAGTACAGATTCATATAAGGTTGAAACAGGAGGCCTGTTCATAATTATCATTCTAAGAATAATACCATAAGAATGTGCAAAAAACCCTATCAATAATAAAACAAAAGATATTCTCCTAGTAAATGTGATTCGTGTCATCCAGCTAAAACCTAATATCACAAAAGAAAGTATATAAAATGCTAAGCTTATATAGAAAAGATTGGTCTGATTAAGCCACCTTTCTTTTTTTAAATTATCAATATCAAATAAATTTTTTGGAATTGACTTTAGCGCAACTTCATAGTCAACCAGGGAAGATTTCATAATAATAAAATCATTCTCCATTCGACTAGCTAAATACTGCTGGAGTGCATTGAGGATTTTACTTTGATATTCATTTGGTTTAATCCCATTTAAAATAAATTCAAATGGAGATATCCACTCCTCATCATTTTCACTTATTTCAGGCGGAATTAACTTTAGTGATTTGAGATAACTAATCTCCTCAAATCTCATAATATTAAAACTGAGTTCTAAAAGTTGTTTTTCAAATACTGTTCGAGTATTGGCGGGCTTATCATCAATTAATTTGAGTAGGGATGTCTGTTTTTTTAGACCTGGTAAAACTTCATTAAAGCTATATTTGTGATCTGTACTCCAATCTAAAAATATACTAGAAACAACTTCAGGATTTCTAATATTGAATACTTTCTGACTCTTTCCTTTAGCTGGATCTAGGATAAGATCTAATAACCAATTAGTCGCTGATAAATCTAATTCTGAAATGGATCTCTTTCCATAGAAAGCTAATAAATAATTTCGAGCATAAGTATCCAGTGGTTTAATTCTTCCCTCGTCTTGGATTGGTATATCTCCAACTGTAAATGAATAAGCGCTATGTGAAGGTATAAAAAAAAGTGATATTAAAATTATCTTTAAGATTCTCATGCTTTTGTAACGTTATTTTTTTTAATCATTTTTGGTAAGTTTATTATTAGATGCACTAGAAGGCCTGCACTCATGATGATACTTGAAATGTATGGAAATAACCTACCGTAATTTTTAACAACCGCTAGAACAGTAGATTCACTCTTCAGCTCCTCAATAAAAGAGGCTTGAAAAAAAGTATAACCCATATGGCGCAGCGGTTCATTCATCTGAATAAGGACTCTCCTTGGTATTTGATTTTCAATTAAATTTATTTCTGAACTAAAACTCTTAGCTACTTGCGTACCTGGATGCAAAACTTTTTTGAAGTCCAAAAGTTCAATTGAAAAAGGTAGATATGTCCTTTCTTTTCTAAATTCTGAGAAATACTTTTCATTTTTAAAATTAAATATATCTAGATCTTTCTGCCCTAAAAACAATCCATATATTCCATCAGCATTATTTTCAGAACCTCTTATCCTAAAAATCAAGCTTGGCCGATTCTGAGTATTTTCTTTTTCAGGTTCCTTTGGAAGTAGAACAAACTGTTTTAAAAATCCCTTATAAACAGAATCTGCCTCTGTGATTCGATTTTGAATTCTAGTATTCTTAATCCGACTAATGATGTCTATTTCTAAACCTATTTTATCATATGAAATGGTATTCCCTTCGACGAGCAGTTCCTCATCAAATACAGTGTATTCTAAACTATCCTGAAGTGAAAGGTTAACGAAGCATAATTCCATTCTATGGTAATCATCTGTATAATTTACTTTTCCGCCTTCTTCTATAACCATGTTGCCTTCTGAACTGAATATGGCCGTGACACCTCCACCTAACAAGAGTAAAAGCCCACCAATATGAAGTATGATAACACCGATTTTCTTAATTTTCCATAATGTTTTTCTAAACAAGCTTGAGCTCAGATTCAAAGTCATTAAAAGTAGAGTAATTCTACCACCTGGTAGTGGGATATAATCATAAAACAGAAAAATATATGAAGAAAAATATTTCATTTGAGATGCGTATAAGCCTATATCTTTTTGCGCTAAAGTTCCAAAAAAAACAAGAATCATTAACCATAATACGGTATAAACAAATATTTTAGGACTACTTATAAAATTGTATAAAATTTTAAGCATTATTTAATAAATCCGATAGAATCACAAAAATTTATAAATTGATTACGTGAAGTTTTTAAACCCGCAACATTAATAGAGAGTTTCACAAAAAGAGTTGTTTCTTTCAGTTTAAAAATAGATGCGATTATAGCTGAGTTTTGATTTTCAAGATTAACCAATTCAAACACTTCATATTTACCAAGTTTGGATACTCTCGATTCAGAAATTTTATTAATCTTCTCTAAAGAGGAGGGAGATAAACCAATTTGATTTTCCCACCTGTTCACATTTGCTTGAATACCTCCGCTAGCCCCTGAAAAAGATGTAATTGAAAGATCTCCCAAGCCAGTAGCAGAAGGAACTTCAAAACTCACAATCCTCATACTGTGTCCTTGGACTTCTTTCCACTCTTTTGGAGCAACCCATTCAAATTCCGAGTTTGTTTTTGAAGTTATTTTTCTCTCTTCTTTTTCTTGAGGCATCTGTTTTTTTATCTTATAAACACGAATATGTTTGTCATTTTCGCAGGAGAAAAAAATAACTGAAAGAATTATAATTATATATTGGATATTTAACTTCATGTTTTATAGTATATTTTTGTAGATAGAATATCGCTCTTTTTTATAATTTGCATCAAAATGTATTTTACAATATGTAACATAATCTAAAAAACTTTATGATTGATATTATTATACAAAAATTAAAAGACTTTGCTAAAAAAGATTTTCCTGTAAAAGAAGTTTCATCTTTTTTGAAAAGTATTGAATTGAAAAATAAAGATATTAAAAAGTATACTTTTAAACTGCAAAATAGATATACTCGGAACTTAATTTATAAAGATATTAACTTTGAACTACTTCTTTTATGCTGGGCTCCAAACGTCACTGCTCCAATTCATGGGCACGAGGGTGAAAAATGCTGGGCAAAAGTTCTGGATGGCGAACTTGAGATATGTAATTACAAAGAATCTGGTTCCTATATCAAGTTGATAAAAAAAGTTTCTTGTAAGCCTGGATACCTTGACGGACCTGCAGATATTCACTCTGTCAAAAATTTGGAAACAAGTTTTGCAACATCACTGCATATTTATGCAAAACCGTATGATGCATGTGATATTTACGGTTCTGATTTGAAAACAGTTGAAAGGGTTAAGTTAGGTTACTACAGCGTAAATGGAATGCTTCGTTAATCATACTACAAATCTAACTTCTCTATTCTTTTAATATGTCTACCACCTGCAAAAGGCTCATTTAGCCAAATTTCAATTATTTCAATTATCTCATCTTGAGTCATAAATCGAGCGCCTAATGAAAGAATATTCGCATTATTATGTTCTCTAGACAGCTTAAGAATTTCTAAAGGTCCATTGTAAAAAACAGCAGCCCTACAGCCTTTCACTCGATTAGCCGCCATAGCCTCACCTTGACCTGAGCCACCCAAAATTATACCTTTACTTTGACTATCAAGAGAGACTGCATTCGCACATGGAAAGATGAAATCAGGATAATCATCTAGAGCATCATATTTATATGCTCCATGATCTGTCACATCATATTTTTTTTCGATTAAAATATTTCTTATAATATTTTTTAATTCTAGTCCTGCATGGTCTGTAGCTAAATGTATTTTCATAATAGCTTGTTGAGGTGTTCATTTATTTTGTTAAAAACATTTGAGGGTGTGAAACCAAATTCTTCCGCCAGTATATTACCCGGAGCTGAAGACCCATAATGGTCTAATCCAATGTTTAAACCTGTTGGACCAGTATATTTGTGCCAACCCTGCGTAATTCCGGCTTCCAATGAAACTTTTAAACAACCTCTTTGAGGTAATAATTCTTCTTTGTATTGATTTGATTGTTTTTCATATAATTCTAGACAAGGCATACTAATTACACGTGTTTTTCTATCGGTAAACAACTTTGCACTTTCAATCGCAAGCCAGACTTCTGATCCTGTTGCAATAAAAATAATTTCCGGTTTCCCCATACAATTTTTAACAATGTACCCACCTTTGCTCACAGAGTGCTCTAAACTCTCAGAATCTTGTTTTATCAAAGGAACACCTTGCCTAGTAAGGAGTAATGCGCTTGGTGTTGTTTTATCTTGCAAGGATAATTTAAAGCAAATAGCTGTTTCATTAGCATCTGCAGGTCTATAAACATTAAAACCTGGAATAGATCTAAGACTCATTGCATGTTCGATTGGTTGATGGGTCGGCCCATCTTCTCCAACATAAAATGAGTCGTGCGTAAATTCATGTATTACTCTTATTTTTTGAATTGCAGCTAGCCTTAAGGCTGGTCTTTCATAGTCAGAAAAAACCAAAAAAGTACCACCAAATGGAATAAGTCCACCATGAAGAGAAATACCGTTCATGATAGAAGCCATTGGGAATTCTCTTACTCCAAAAGGGATATTTCTACCGGATTGATTTTTAGATGTGAAGTCTTGGTAGTTTTTTGCAAAATTCCCTGTATAATTAGAGGGTTCCAAATCTGCGGATCCTCCAATTAGGTTGGGCATAGAATTAGCGAATTGATCGAGGGTAATACCAAAAGCTTTCCTAGTGGCGATTGATTCTCCATCCTCAAACTCTGGATATTTCAATGATGGTATTTTATTTTTTAGAACTAGATCTACAAGATCAGAGCTATTACTATTTTCAATAGCTTTTAAATTTTCTTTCCATGTGTTTCCATTATCTATAAGAGCCTTAAATCGTCTTTGAAAATATTCTTTTACTTCGTTTGGACAATAAAAATCCTCAGGAGGTAAACCTAATTTCTTTTTCGTTAAATTTATTTCATCCTGAGAAAATGGAGCACCATGCGTATTGTGATCTCCTTCAACATTTGCGGCACCTTTAGCCATTATCGTCTTACCTATTATGAGACTTGGTCTTTCGGATGATTGAGCTGATTTAATCGCTTTTGATATTTCATTGTGGTCATGGCCATTTATTTCCTGAACATGCCAATTAAATCCCTCAAATATTTTAAAATAGTTTGAAGTGTCTGACCTATTAGTATTTCCTGAAATTTGTGCTTCATTGGCATCATAATAGATAATTAATTTTTTTAACCCTAAGTGCCCAGCGATGGATGCAGATCCAAGAGAGATAGGCTCTTGAAGATCGCCATCACTTGCAATTACATAAGTGTAATGATCTATAAGAGTAGCTGAACTTTTCTTATCTTTTTTAAACAACTCATGAAGATAAGCTTCAGCATGTGCCATACCTGTTCCCATACCAAAACCTTGTCCAAGAGGCCCAGTTGTGCATTCAACACCCGAATTTTCAACTTCGGGGTGCCCTGGTGTTTTACTGTTAAGTTGACGGAATTTTTTCAAATCATCCATCTCCAACCACCCAATCAAATATAATAAAGAATATTGAATCATAGACATGTGGCCGCCAGACAAAATAAACCTATCTCGATTAAACCAGTTTTCATCTTCAGGATTAAAATTAAGAAAATCGCTATACAGTATGTACGCAAAATCAGCACATGACATTGGCCCCCCGGGGTGGCCACTGTTTGCTTTTTTTATTGCATCAAGTACTAGGCCTTTAATAACTGAAACTGAAAATTCATCTTTTTCTACTTTTGCCCAATTGGGGAAAGAGTTTAAATCAGTATAGTTTTTCATTATTTGTCACTTATTTAAATGGTTAAAATTAATCTGCTAACTTATAAAATTCTTTTATAGTCTGAACTGGATCCTGTGCTCTGAAGACTTCTGATCCTGCAACTAAAATATTTGCTCCAGACTTTATCACTTCGCTAGCGTTGTGCAACTTGACCCCTCCATCAACTTCGATCAAAACATTTGTCAAACAATTCTCATCTAAATAATTACGAACTTTCCTAATTCTATCGTTCGAACCTTTCAAAAATCCTTGACCTCCAAACCCGGGTTCTACGGTCATCATTAGCACAATGTCAATCTCCCCTAAAAATGGATAGATACTACTTAATGGAGTTCTTGGCTTAATAGATAGTCCAGCTTTACAACCGCAAGATTTGATTAACTCTATAATAGAAGCTGGGTCTTCTGTTGCTTCAATATGGAACGTGATACTATCCGCACCAGCTCGCGCAAATGGTTCAACAAGTTTTTCTGGCTGAATAACCATCATGTGTACGTCTAAAAATTTTTCTGTTTTTTTCCGCAAAGCTTTAACAACTAGAGGACCCACAGTCAAATTTGGAACAAATTGATTATCCATAACATCAATATGCACCCAATCCGCACCACCTTTTTTACAAATATCTAAAGCAGATTGTAAATTAGAAAAGTCCGCTGAAAGAATTGAAGGGGCAAGTTTAAAGTTATTTTTCATATAATATATTTAAACTTAAATAAATAAGATTAAAAATCCTTTATTGATAAACAAAATTTATAACTTTTACTACATTAGAGTTAAGGCTCAATGAAACAGGGCATGTTTTTGCTGCTCGCTCAAGTTTAGCTCTCTCTTTTTTTAATATTTTTTTACTAAAATAAATAGTTACCTTAATTTCACTTATACTCCTCGGTTTAGATCCCATCAATTTTTCTACTTCCGCAAATGTCCCATTTAAATTTTGATCTAATCTTTTTGCGACAATACCTATAATTGTCAAAATACAACCTGCTAAGGCGGTTGCAACCAAATCCGTTGGAGAAAAAGCCTCACCCTTTCCTTCATTATCTTTTGGTGCATCTGTAACAATTTTATTCCCTGAGGATATATGAACCGCTTCGGTTCTTAAATCCCCCCTATAAACTACTTTTGATATCATCCTCTTACCTTATTTTTTCATTTAATAAAGGATTAAGCTTGTTTAGAATCTCTTCATCCCTAATTGTTTTTGATATTTTACCTGAAAGAAAATCTTTGATTATTCCAGATTGGATTTCACCTCTACGATAAACTTCAGAGTATGGTATTTCATTAAATGAGACCATGGAGTATCTAGGAATAAATCTATTTGGAAACTTATTTTCTAAAAACAATTCTAATTCTCTATACTTTTTATATTCTATATTATTAACCGAATCTCTCATTTCTACATAATTTTCAAGAGCCATGTCTGCAATTGCATGACCATTTGGAACATGTTCAGTACCAAAAGCTTTGAATGCAGAACTTAAATCTGAACTATTTTCATCAATCAGGTTATTTATAACAGTGCAATCTTGAAAAGAAGCGTTCATACCTTGACCAAAAAATGGAACAATCGCATGTGCTGCATCCCCCATAATAATTGCCAAGTCTTTATAATTCCATTTTTCACAATAAATAGATGAAAGTTTCCCTACTGGATTAGAGATAAAATCTTTAATTAAGTTTGGCATTAAAGCAACTGTATCTGGAAATTCAGTTTTGAAAAAATTTGAAATTTCTTTCGAAGTATTGATTTTCTCGAAACTATTACTTCCCTTTAATGGTGCAAATAGAGTACAGGTAAAAGTTTTATCTGTATTTGGCAATGCAATTAGCATAAACTTTCCTCTAGGCCATATATGAAGTGAGTCTGGCTCCATAAGATAATTTCCACTTTCTGAAACCGGAATAGTCAGCTCTTTGTATCCATGGCCAAGTTGCTCACTTCGGAACTTTAAATCTGTTTCTTTCAAGATACAATTTCGAAGCATCGAGTTAAAACCATCAGCTCCAATTATCCTGTTAAAATTAATTTTTTTCTTCCCAAAATTAATTTTTTTCTTTTCGAAATCAACATCAGTTAGTTTATGATCAAATGACATTGTAATATTTTTTTTGTCTTCTACATGATTTAATAAAGAGATATTTAAAAATGAACGTGAAATAGAATAAATAACTTCATTTTGATTTTTTCCGTATAACTGCAGTGATCTTTTACCATCTAAACTGTGAATCATTCGACCTTTCATCGGAATAAGATTTTTTTTAATAGAATTAAAAAGGTTAATATCTTTTAATGCTTTAATTCCTCTAGCTGACAAAGCAAGATTAATAGATCTACCAGATTTATCTATATTTTTTCTCATATCTACCCGGCTTTCATAAAGGTCAACACTATATCCTTTTTCAGATAGATAGCTTGCCATTAGAGGTCCAGACAACCCCGCGCCAATTATAGTAATATCAAAATTTTTCATTTATAAACGCTTTCTATTCGCTTGACCGCTTTATACACTTCTATATAACTATTAAATAATGGATGTGGCGCTAGACGAATCACATTAGGTTCACGCCAATCACAAACAATACCTTTTCGAACAATCGCATTAAATATTTTTTTACCATTTTCAACTTTAATTGATAGTTGAGATCCTTTTTTTTCTGGTGTTATAATCATTATCTCTGGAAGAAAAAAGTTTAATAAAAACTCAAGGTATGCTGTAAGTAGGATTCCCTTTTTTCGAACAATTTCCATACTTGCCGAATCATATAAATTCATCGAGGCAACTAGAGGTGCCATTCCCATTATTGGAGCATTACTTATTTGCCAGCCCTCAGCTGTTTTAATGGGATCAAAATTTGAAGGCATTTCAAATCGATCCTTTTTGTTGTGCCCCCACCAACCTGCAAACCGAGGCCCCGTCCAATTATGATGGTCCTCATGAATGAAAATTCCAGAAGGGGATCCTGGGCCAGCGCATAGGTATTTATATGTACACCAAGAAGCAAAATCAACACCCCATTTATGTAAAAAAAGCTCAACATTCCCTGCACAATGCGCCAAGTTAAACCCGACTGCCACGCCATGATATTTTGCTGATTTTGCAATTGATTCCATATCAAAAAGTTGTCCAGAGAAATAATTAATTCCCCCTAAATATATTAAAGCTGTTTCAGAACCATTTTTTTTTAAAATATTTAATATCTCTTCATCCTCGATAATTTCTTTTCCCTCCATGGGGTTAATTTCAATTAGCGCATCTTTTATATCATAGCCATGAAACTTTAATTGACTTTCGATCGCATATTGATCTGAAGGAAAGGCTCCTTTTTCTATAATTATTTTATATCGATTTTTGTTAGGCTTATAAAATGATACAAGCAATAAATGAATATTTACTGTTAATGCATTCATTATTACAACTTCCGATGGTTTTGCACCTACAAGTTTTGCAGAAGATTTTGTTAACCTTTCGTGATAATTTATCCAACGATCCTCTTGTCCAAGCACACCTTTATCTTTCCAGACCTCTAACTCTTTTTTTAATACATTCGTTACTGCTTTGGGCTGTAGACCTAATGAGTTTCCACAAAAATAAATAAGATCTTCTTTATTTTTATTTTTTGGAATATAAAATTTTTCCCTATAAGATTTGAGCGGATCCTTCAGGTCCTCTTTATTAGCAAAAGACTCGGTGGAATCAAATTTCATTTAAAATATGTTTTTTCAAGGTTAAGCCAGTCTAATGCATTTTCATAAAGAATATTATTTTTAACTTTTTCACTTAAATCAGACTTTTTTATTAGATCACCAGGCCTATTCTCCCCCAAAGGGAAAGGGTAATCTGAACCAAGAGCGATACTCTTGCTACCTAATTTTTTAATAAGAAAATCTAGCGCATCACGATCATGCACAAGTGAATCAACCCAAAATTTACCTAAATATTCACTTGGATTAATATTATTGTCTATAGCACATAAATCAGGTCTTACATCATAACCATGTTTAATTCTACCAAATGTTGCAGGGAAAGAACCACCTCCATGAGCAAAAGCAACTCTTA
>Ga0206682_10002301_pt1 | contig 17558 bp, 10 predicted proteins | sample M240m12015metaG_FD_155444 | JGI IMG/M metagenome (GOLD analysis project Ga0206682, IMG submission 155444) | Ammonia-oxidizing marine archaeal communities from Monterey Bay, California, United States - M2 40m 12015 | ecosystem: Environmental > Aquatic > Marine > Intertidal zone | place: USA...
TTTACTCGATGATTTTAGCCACAACGCCTGCACCAACAGTACGACCACCTTCTCGGATAGCAAAACGAAGACCGTCTTCCATCGCAATCGGGTGAATCAACTCAACAGTCATCTGAACATTATCACCAGGCATCACCATCTCTGTACCTGCAGGTAATTCACATGCACCTGTCACATCCGTTGTACGGAAGTAAAACTGTGGACGATAGCCTTTGAAGAATGGTGTATGACGACCACCTTCATCTTTAGACAATACATAAATCTCTGACTCAAACTTAGTGTGAGGCTTAACAGATCCTGGCTTAGCCAATACCTGACCACGCTGTACTTCTTCACGCTTAGTACCACGCAACAAAATACCACAGTTCTCACCAGCACGACCTTCGTCAAGAAACTTACGGAACATCTCAACACCCGTACAAGTCGTCTTCGCAGTATCAGAGATACCAATCACTTCAATCTCTTCACCCACCTTAATAACACCACGCTCAATACGACCTGTCACAACAGTACCGCGACCAGCAATAGAGAAAACATCTTCAATCGGCATCAAGAATGGCTGGTCAATAGCACGTACTGGCTCAGGAATATAAGAGTCCAAGGCTTCAACAAGCTTCTTAACTGCTGTTGTACCTAACTCATTGTCATCCTTACCTTCCAACGCCATCAACGCTGAACCAACAATAATCGGTGTGTCATCACCAGGGAACTCATAAAGATCAAGAAGCTCACGCAACTCCATCTCCACCAGCTCAAGCATCTCTTCATATTCTTCTGAACCAACACCACCACAGTCTTCTGCAAGAAGATCTGCTTTGTTCAAAAATACCACAACATAAGGTACACCTACCTGACGTGACAGCAGAATGTGCTCACGAGTCTGTGGCATTGGGCCATCAGTCGCACCACATACTAAAATAGCGCCGTCCATCTGTGCAGCACCTGTAATCATGTTCTTCACATAGTCAGCGTGCCCTGGGCAGTCAACATGTGCGTAGTGACGATCCGCTGAATCATACTCAACGTGTGCTGTTGAAATCGTAATACCGCGCTCTCGCTCTTCAGGGGCATTATCAATCTGATCAAAGGCCTGCATCTCACCACCAAAAACCTCTGCACATACCCGCGTCATCGCCGCAGTCAATGTCGTCTTACCGTGATCAACGTGCCCTATCGTGCCGACGTTTACGTGCGGCTTATTTCTTTCAAACTTTTCTTTAGCCATCTCAGTGTCTCCTCAGCAGGCATTTAACAGATTAATCCAAACAGTTAACTGTAATTTCGTTAAGTTTTACGGCTACAGTTTCCAAGGGACGCCATCTTATACTGCGATTCGGGATAGTCAACTTCCTTTAACCCTAAATAGCGTGTTTTTTTAAGTTTTAGCCATTTATTTTACACAAATGGCCTTTTTTTCGACAAAGAGCCTGTAAATCGTAAGAAATAGTGGCTGTTTTAGCAAAAATCACAAATATATGGTTATTTTTACTCCGAAATGGCATCAATATCCTGTATACTCGCGCGCGTTTTTAGCACCCAAACAACCATAATTTTAAAATCGAGCAGAACAATGACTGATTTATCTCACTACAGAAATATAGGAATCTTCGCCCACGTTGATGCGGGTAAGACCACAACCACCGAGCGAATTCTCAAGCTCACCGGAAAGATACATAAAACCGGAGAAGTACATGATGGTGCAGCCACCACTGACTTCATGGAACAGGAGCAAGAACGTGGTATTACTATCCAATCGGCTGCAACCACCTGCTATTGGAGAGATCATCGCTTTAACATCATCGATACCCCAGGGCACGTTGATTTTACTGTTGAAGTTTACCGTTCATTAAAAGTTTTAGATGGCGGCGTTGGCGTGTTCTGCGGTTCCGGCGGTGTTGAGCCCCAGTCTGAGACCAACTGGCGCTACGCCAATGAATCTGAAGTAGCCAGAATCATTTTTGTAAATAAACTCGACCGAATGGGAGCGGACTTTCTTCGCGTTGTCGGTCAAGTGAAAAGTGTTTTAGGCGCTAACCCCCTGGTAATGTGCCTTCCTATCGGTATTGAGGAAGACTTTATCGGCCTTGTTGATCTTCTTGAGCGCAAAGCATACGTCTGGGATGACTCAGGTTTACCTGAAAACTATGAAGTTGTAGAAATTCCTGCGGACATGGTGGACAAAGTCGAAGAATATCGTGAGCAGATGATTGAAACAGCTCTTGAGCAGGACGATGACCTTCTAATGGCATATATGGAAGGTGAAGAGCCTTCAATTGATGATGTTAAACGTTGTATCCGCAAGGGTACGATTGCTCTGGACTTTTTCCCTACTTATTGTGGCTCTGCCTTTAAGAACAAGGGCGTTCAGATGGTTTTGGATGCTGTCGTTGATTATTTGCCTTGTCCTACTGATGTTGAGCCACAGCCTCTAACAGATGAAAATGGTGATGAGACTGGTGAATTCGCTATTGTTTCAACAGATGAGCCTCTTAAAGCACTGGCATTTAAAATTATGGATGACCGCTTCGGTGCATTAACATTTGTGCGTATTTATTCTGGTGTCTTGCAAAAAGGGACTACTATTCTCAACTCCTTCACTGGAAAGACTGAGCGTATCGGACGAATGGTCGAGATGCATGCAGATGACCGCAATGAAATTGATCGCGCTCAAGCAGGCGATATTATCGCTATTGTGGGTATGAAGAACGTTCAAACGGGACACACGTTGTGTGATGTTAAAAACCCAGTGACACTAGAGCCAATGATTTTCCCTGAGCCTGTTATCTCTATCGCTGTTAAGCCAAAAGATAAAGGCGGGTCAGAAAAAATGGGTGTTGCCATCGGTAAGATGATTGCTGAAGACCCATCGTTTCGGGTCGAGACTGATGAAGATTCTGGCGAAACTATCCTTAAAGGTATGGGCGAGCTGCACTTGGATATTAAGGTCGACATTTTGAATCGTACCTATGGTGTTGATCTTATTGTTGGTCAGCCGCAGGTTGCTTATCGTGAAACGATTACATTGCCGATTGAAGATAGCTATACCCACAAGAAACAGTCTGGTGGTTCCGGTCAGTTTGGTAAAATCGATTACCGAATTAAGCCAGGTGAACCAGGTTCTGGATTTAATTTCTCGTCTAGCGTTGTGGGCGGTAATGTTCCTAAAGAGTTCTTTCCTGCTATCGAAAAAGGCTTTAAGGGAATGATGGAACAAGGCCCTATGGCTGGCTACCCGGTTCTTGATGTTGAGGTTGAACTATATGATGGTGGCTTCCATGCTGTTGACTCATCGGCAGTTGCATTTGAAATTGCAGCAAAAGGTGCTTTTCGCCAATCAATGCCAAAAGCTGGACCTCAAATCATTGAGCCAATAATGAAGGTGGATGTATTCACTCCTGAAGATCACGTTGGAGATGTTATTGGTGACTTGAATCGTCGTCGCGGCATGATTAAAGACCAGGAAGCGGGTGTAACTGGTGTTCGTATTAAAGCTGATGTTCCATTATCAGAGATGTTTGGCTACATCGGTCATCTCCGCACTATGACCTCAGGTCGTGGCCAATTCTCCATGGAATTTGCTCACTATCTACCTTGTCCGCAGAATATTGCGACAGAGGTAATTGCTGCCGCTAAGGAGCTCAGAGAAGCTAAGTAACTACTTCCAAGAGTTAAAAAAACCCCGCTGGCCTGCACCATCGGGGTTTTTTATTGCCTGAAAACTATTCCGTGCGGCATCAGCCCATATTTTTCGCCATTATTGCCTCGGTAATGTTTTTTGGTGCCTCTGCATACTTCTCAAATTCCATGGTAAAGGTGGCGCGACCTTGAGTCGCTGAACGCAAGTCAGTCGCGTAACCAAACATCTCACCCAACGGTACTTCAGCATTAATAACCTTTCCTGTGGAATTCTCTTCCATTCCTAAAATAAGCCCCCGCCGCCGATTTAAATCACCAACAACATCACCCATATTTTCCTCTGGCGTGACCACCTCCACCTTCATAGTGGGCTCTAATAGCACAGCCCCACCCGATTCAGACAGTTTCTTGGTTGCCAGTGAACCTGCAATTTTGAACGCCATCTCAGAGGAATCAACATCGTGATAAGAGCCATCATAAAGAGTCGCTTTAATACCTAGCAGAGGGTAGCCAGCAAGAATACCATTCTGCATCTGCTCTTCAATACCCTTAGCTACCGCTGGAATATACTCTCTTGGTACAGCGCCGCCCACAATCTCATTTACAAATTCCAGGCCTTCTGCCCCAGAGTCTTCAGCGGGCTCAAATTTAAGCCAAACATGGCCATATTGACCACGACCTCCAGACTGACGAACAAACTTTCCTTCAATATCACAGCTATTACGAATGGTTTCGCGATAGGCAACCTGAGGCTTACCTATATTTGCCTCTACTGTAAATTCACGCCGCATACGTTCAACGAGGATATCAAGATGCAATTCGCCCATCCCAGAAATAATAGTCTGGCCACTCTCCTCGTCGGTCTTGACTCTGAAAGATGGGTCCTCTTGCGCTAGCTTACCCAATGCAACGCCCATCTTTTCTTGGTCGGCTTTTGTTCTAGGCTCAACAGCAACAGAAATAACTGGCTCCGGAAACTCCATACGCTCAAGAACAATTTTGTTGTTTTCAGCACACAAGGTATCACCAGTTGTTGTATCTTTAAGACCTATTGCGGCGGCTATGTCTCCTGCGAGTACCTGGCTTATCTCTTCTCTACTATTGGCGTGCATCTGGACCATACGTCCGACACGCTCTCTCTTCATTTTTACTGAGTTATACACCGCCGTGCCGCTTTCCAGCGTACCTGAGTACACACGCATAAAGGTTAAGGTTCCCACGAAGGGATCAGTCGCAATTTTGAATGCTAACGCAGAAAATGGTGCCTTATCATCGGCACTACGCACAGCCTTCTCACCGCTATCTAATTCCCCTTCAATGGCTTTTACTTCGGTAGGAGATGGGAGGTACTCAATCACGGCATCCAACATTGCCTGAACACCCTTATTCTTAAATGCTGAACCACCTAACACGGGTACAATATCATTGGCTAGCGTTCTAATTCTCAAGCCTTGCTTGATTTCCGCTTCTGTTAACGCCTCCCCTTCAAGATATTTTTCCATGAGATCATCAGTTGCCTCTGCAGCTGCTTCTATGATGTCATCATGCATTCTTTGACAATCATCCAGCATGTCTGCAGGAATACCCCCATATTCAAAGGTCATACCTTGATCATTTTCATTCCATAAAATCGACTTCATTTTTACGAGATCAACAACGCCCTTGAACTTTTCCTCAGAACCTATAGTCAGCTGTAAAGGCACAGGTAAAGCGCCCAGTCTCTCTTTCAGCTGCCTCACCACCATCATATAATCTGCGCCGGCTCGATCCATCTTATTCACAAACACCATTCGAGGCACTTCATACTTATTGGCTTGCCGCCAAACTGTTTCAGTCTGAGGTTGAACCCCTGATGAACCACATAAAACAATAACAGCACCGTCAAGAACCCTTAGAGATCTTTCAACCTCAATGGTAAAATCGACGTGTCCTGGGGTATCGATAATGTTAACCCGGTGATCTTCAAACTGAGCGTCCATACCGCGCCAAAAACAAGTCGTTGCCGCAGACGTAATCGTGATACCTCTCTCCTGCTCCTGCTCCATCCAGTCCATTGTCGCGGCGCCATCATGAACTTCTCCAATCTTATGGGACAGCCCTGTATAAAAAAGGACGCGCTCTGTCGTTGTCGTCTTGCCGGCGTCAACGTGAGCACAGATTCCTATATTGCGATAGCGACTGATTGGGGTCTTACGTGCCACGATATTTTCCTCTTATTAAAAACACAAAAAGGCAGCTAAAACAGCCGCCTTTTTGCGAAACTTTGACATTGCAATAGTCTTTTAGAAACGGAAGTGCGAGAACGCCTTGTTCGCTTCTGCCATGCGATGCACGTCTTCACGCTTCTTAACCGCTCCACCCTTACCTTGAACTGCATCAATCAGCTCACCAGCTAGACGTTGCGGCATAGACTTCTCTCCGCGGCTGCGGGCATAATCTACAAGCCAGCGCATTGCCAATGCTGTACGCCGAGATGGACGCACCTCAACAGGCACCTGATAGGTGGCACCACCCACTCGACGAGACTTAACTTCGACTAAAGGTGCGACGTTATCTAATGCTTCTTCAAATACTTCCACTGGGCTCTTCTTTAAACGCTCTTCTACGATATCTAATGCACCGTAGACAATTCGCTCAGCGACTGATTTCTTTCCACTAACCATTACGTGGTTCATAAATTTAGCGAGAGTAATATTACCGAATTTTGGATCTGGTAAGATCTCCCGCTTTGCTGCTACTCTTCTTCTTGGCATCGTTTTGCCCTTCTCTTCAGGTTTGTCTAGGGATAGGCCCTAGCCTTACTTGATTGTTAACCGATTACTACGCAATTAGCCCTTGGGCCGCTTAGTACCATACTTTGAACGACGCTGAGTACGGCCGTTCACACCCGCTGTATCCAATGTGCCGCGTACCGTATGGTATCGAACACCTGGAAGATCTTTTACACGCCCACCACGAATCAACACAACGCTGTGCTCTTGTAAATTGTGTCCTTCACCACCAATGTATGAAGTTACTTCATAGCCACTGGTTAAGCGAACACGACACACTTTACGAAGTGCAGAGTTTGGCTTCTTCGGAGTCGTTGTATAAACGCGAGTACATACACCACGGCGCTGCGGACAGGCCTGCAATGCTGGTACGTCACTTTTACTAACTTTGCGCTTTCTCGGCTTACGAACCAACTGGTTGATCGTTGCCATGCAATTTTTCTCCAAATTTAAATAAGTCTTCAAAAAGACTGGTTGTTCCTTGAACCTAGCCCTAAACAAGCAACTACATCCAAAAGGGAGCGGCAGTTTAATTACCGCACTAACGGGAGTCAAGCAGACATTGCTATTGTCTTAGTAACATTATTCCCGGTTCAAAAACCGTAACGCTACTAAGACGTTAAAAAGCCTACTGTCTTCCCTTACTCTTCTAGCATCTCGGCGCTCAATGCTTCGCTTAATGCTGCTTCAACATCTGCTGCCGTCATAGTAGATTCTACTTCTGCTTCACGATTCTTGCGACGCTGTGCATGATAAGCTAAACCAGTACCAGCAGGAATCAATCGTCCAACCACTACGTTTTCTTTCAGACCACGCAGAGGATCCGCTTTACCTGTCACCGCAGCTTCAGTAAGTACACGTGTTGTCTCCTGGAATGACGCAGCTGAGATAAAGCTCTCGGTAGCCAAAGAAGCTTTGGTAATACCCAACAACTGACGCTCGTATTTGGCTGGTTGCAGCCCTTCCTGACGGAGACGCTCATTCTCTTCCAAGACACGTCGGTACTCAACCTGCTCACCACGAATCAACGTAGAGTCACCCATATCCGTCACTTCAACCTTACGTAACATCTGACGAGTAATAACTTCAATATGCTTATCGTTGATTTTTACGCCCTGAAGACGGTATACATCTTGGATTTCGTTGACGATATATTTAGCCAACTCACTGATTCCTTTCAAGCGTAAAATATCGTGAGGCGTAGGAGGTCCATCAGAAATGACTTCTCCTTTCTCAACATGCTCACCCTCAAACACACTCAGAGTTCGCCACTTAGGAATCAACTCCTCATAATGCATCTTTCCATTAGGTAATGGCTGGCCATCATCAGGTGTAATCACTAATCGTAGCTTACCTTTTGTTTCTTTACCCAAGGTTACCGTACCTGTGATCTCCGCGAGAATCGCCGGATCTTTAGGCTTGCGCGCTTCAAATAAATCTGCAACGCGAGGCAGACCACCAGTAATATCTTTAGTACCGCCTGCTTCTTGCGGTATACGCGCAATGATTTGTCCAATATCAATAGTGTCACCATCTATCACATTGATACTTGCGTTTGCAGGTAATGGATAGTGTGCCGGCACAGTCGAGTTGGGGAAAATCAGCTCTTTGCCTTTTTTGTCGGTCAACGAGATCATTGGTTTAAGATCTTTACCCGCCGCGTTACGGTCATTTGGATCAATCACCGAAATACTAGTCAAACCAGTCATATCATCAGTTTGTTGACGAACACTCAAACCTTCTTCCATACCCGAGAAAGCAACCTTACCAGCCACCTCAGTAACGATAGGATGGGTATGCGGATCCCAAGTAGCGATTACATCACCTGCTGAGACACTAGCGCCATCTTTAACTTTTATGAGCGCACCGTAGGGCAGTTTATATCGCTCTCGCTCTCGACCATTTTCATCAGCGATAGCCAACTCACCTGAACGAGACACTGCGACAAGGTGCTTATCCTTGTTCTCAACTGTCTTGAGGTTAAGTAAACGGATAACACCATCTTGCTTAACTTTAACGCTGTCTACAGCAGACGCTCGTGACGCCGCACCACCGATGTGGAAGGTACGCATAGTCAACTGAGTGCCGGGTTCACCGATTGACTGAGCTGCAATAACACCAACAGCTTCACCTTGGTTAACACGATGTCCTCGAGCTAAATCACGGCCATAACAAGCTGAACAGATACCATGGCGCACTTCACAGGTAATAGGTGAACGTACAATTACCTCATCAATGCCTAACTTTTCAATGCGCACGACCCACTGCTCATCAACCATAGTGCCCGCAGGAACAGCGATTTCTTCACTGCCAGGCTTATTCACATCCTTGGCAACAACTCGGCCAAGAATACGGTCACCCAATGAAGAAATAATATCGCCGCCTTCAATGACTGGAGCCATCAGGAGACCTTCGGTAGTACCACAATCTACTTCGGTTACTACGACGTCTTGAGAAACATCTACCAATCGACGCGTTAGGTAACCTGAGTTAGCTGTTTTCAGTGCTGTGTCAGCCAGACCTTTCCGCGCTCCGTGTGTAGAGATAAAGTACTGCATTACAGTCAGTCCTTCACGGAAATTTGCAGTAATGGGCGTTTCGATAATCGAACCATCAGGTCGAGCCATCAAACCACGCATACCCGCTAGCTGTCGGATCTGTGCTGGGGAACCACGAGCTCCAGAATCAGCCATGATAAATACAGAGTTGAAGGAATCCTGCTCCTCTGAGTCTCCATCACGATTAGTCACTTGCTCGGTACTAATGCCCTTCATCATTGATTTGGCAACGCGATCATTTGCTTGAGACCAAATATCAATAACCTTATTATATTTCTCACCATGGGTCACAAGACCAGAGGCAAACTGACTCTCAATCTCACGAACCTGCTCTTCGGCCCCAGATATAATTTCTGTCTTATCATCTGGAATAACGAAATCGTTCACACCAATTGACGCTCCAGAGCGAGTAGAGAACTTAAACCCTGTGTACATTAACTGGTCGGCAAAAATAACCGTCTCTTTCAATCCTACGCGACGATAACACTCATTCAAAACAAGCGAGATTGCCTTCTTTACCATTGGCTTGTTCACTAAACTGAACGGCAGGCCTTCAGGAACTGATTCCCACAGTAGAATTCTACCTACCGTGGTTTCTACAATCTTGCATTCTTCTGTGCGCTCACCTGTCACCTCGTCAACCAAAACCTCAATGATGCGAACTTTCACACGAGCCTGAAGGTCAACCTTGTCTGCATAATATGCCCGAGAAGCTTCCTTACCATCCGCAAAGACCATACCTTCGCCTTGAGCATTAACTTTGTGGCGCGTCATGTAATAAAGGCCTAATACAACATCCTGTGACGGAACGATAATCGGCTCACCGGATGCAGGTGACAGAATATTATTCGTCGACATCATCAGTGCGCGAGATTCCATTTGCGCTTCGATAGTCAACGGCACATGGACAGCCATCTGATCACCATCGAAATCAGCGTTGAACGCCGCACAAACGAGAGGGTGCAACTGAATCGCTTTACCTTCAATTAGGACTGGCTCAAAAGCCTGAATACCAAGTCGGTGAAGCGTCGGTGCACGGTTTAGCAACACCGGATGCTCACGGATCACATCATCAAGAATATCCCAAACCACAGGCTCTTCACGCTCAACCATTTTCTTCGCAGCTTTAATCGTTGTCGCTAAACCTCTTAGCTCCAGCTTGCTGAAGATAAAGGGCTTAAACAACTCAAGTGCCATACGCTTTGGAAGGCCACATTGGTGGAGTCGCAGTGTAGGTCCACATACGATCACTGAACGTCCTGAGTAATCAACACGCTTACCAAGCAAATTCTGACGGAAACGTCCCTGCTTACCCTTAATCATGTCAGCAAGTGATTTTAAAGGACGCTTGTTAGATCCCGTAATTGCACGACCACGACGGCCATTATCAAGAAGCGCATCGACAGATTCTTGTAACATACGCTTTTCGTTACGCACAATAATATCCGGCGCACTCAACTCTAGCAGTCGCTTGAGACGATTATTACGGTTAATAACTCTTCGATAAAGATCATTGAGATCAGAGGTCGCAAAACGCCCACCATCCAGTGGAACAAGTGGACGCAGATCTGGCGGTAACACAGGAAGTGCTTCTAGCACCATCCACTCAGGCTTATTACCGGAGCCATGGAAAGCTTCAAGTAACTTTAGCCGCTTTGAAAACTTTTTAATCTTTGTCTCAGATTTGGTATTGGGAATTTCCTCTCGGATCTCCGCAATCTCTTCTTCCATGACAATCTCTTTAAGAAGAGCCTGAATTGCTTCAGCACCCATAGTGGCGACAAACTCATCACCAAATTCTTCTAGGGACTCAAAATACTCATCATCAGTAAGCAACTGACCTTTTTCTAGGGTAGTTAAACCCGGATCTGTAACCACATAAGATTCAAAGTAAAGAACGCGCTCAATCTCTCGCAATGTCATGTCTAACATTAAGCCAATACGAGAAGGAAGTGATTTGAGAAACCAAATGTGTGCCACAGGACACGCCAATTCGATATGGCCCATACGCTCACGTCGAACCTTGGTTAGCGTTACTTCTACACCACATTTCTCACAGACAATGCCGCGATGCTTCATACGCTTGTACTTTCCACAGAGACACTCATAGTCTTTCACTGGACCAAAAATTTTGGCACAGAACAGACCCTCGCGCTCTGGTTTGAAGGTACGATAGTTGATGGTCTCGGGCTTCTTAACCTCACCAAATGACCAAGATCGAATCATTTCTGGTGACGCAAGGCTTATCCGAATGTTATCAAACTCGGTGTTTTGTTCTTTCTGCTTGAGTAGATTGACTAAGTCTTTCAAGGCTTTTCCTCCAGTAACTGGGTTTGCCGGGGGGCATCAACCACCCCGACCATCAGTAAGCATATTAGCGCTTATTCGTTTTCCAACTCCATGTTGATGCCAAGGGAGCGAACTTCCTTGACCAACACGTTGAATGACTCTGGCATGCCAGGCTCCATTCGGTGGTCGCCATCGACGATGTTTTTATACATCTTCGTCCGACCAGCAACATCATCAGATTTAACTGTGAGCATTTCCTGAAGTGTGTATGCAGCACCATATGCCTCCAATGCCCACACTTCCATCTCACCAAATCGCTGCCCACCAAACTGCGCCTTACCACCTAGCGGTTGCTGAGTGACTAAGCTGTACGACCCTGTGGAACGAGCATGCATCTTATCATCGACCAAGTGGTTCAGCTTAAGCATGTACATGTAGCCAACTGTTACGGGGCGATCAAACTTATCTCCCGTTCGACCATCATAGAGTGTTGTCTGACCACTCTCTGGTAGATCTGCCAGAGCCAACATACTCTTCAACTCAACCTCATGAGCACCATCAAACACTGGCGTTGCAATTGGTACACCCGATCGCAGGTTGGACGCCAGTTCCAAGACTTCTTTATCGCTTAGCTCTTTAAGGTTAGTACCATACACCGTATCGCCAACGTCATAGACATCCTGCAAAAACTTACGTACTTCTGCTGCTTTTGCTTGGGCTTTGATCATAGCGTCTATTTTAACACCTAAGCCCTTGGCGGCCATTCCCATATGGACCTCGAGAACCTGCCCAACGTTCATTCGCGATGGAACTCCAAGAGGATTAAGAACGATATCAACTGGTTCACCGCTTTCATCGTACGGCATGTCTTCAACCGGCTTGATCACAGAAATAACACCTTTGTTACCATGACGTCCAGCCATCTTGTCACCTGGCTGGATACGACGCTTAACAGCAAGGTAAACCTTAACCGTTTTAAGCACGCCTGGTGCCAAATCGTCTCCGCTCTGTAACTTGCCACGCTTTTCTTCAAATCGATCATCTAACTGCGTACGACGCTCACTCAATTGAGTTTGAGCCGCAGAAATCTGATCATTAAAGTCAGCTTTTTCCATACGAATGGCAAACCAATCATCTGCTGTATAATCAGCTACAGCTTCAGCGGTTAATTTCTCACCTTTCTTTAAGCCTGATGCCTTGACTACTTTTGCTCCCCCTAGTGAAGCAAAAAGACGTCCCAAGGTCGCATTCTCAACAATACGATACTCATCATTTAAGTCTTTACGGAATTGGTCGAGTTCAGCACGCTCAATATCTAAAGAACGTTGATCCTTATCAAGACCATCGCGAGTAAACACTTGGACATTGATTACCGTGCCCTTAATACTGCTAGGAACTCGCAAAGAAGTATCTTTAACATCAGACGCCTTTTCACCAAAGATTGCACGCAGAAGTTTCTCTTCAGGAGTAAGCTGGGTTTCTCCTTTTGGAGTTACCTTGCCCACTAAAATATCGCCAGCAGTTACTTCAGCGCCGATGTGCACGATTCCCGATTCATCAAGACGTGCCAGAGCCACTTCACCAACGTTAGGGATATCTGCAGTAATCTCTTCAGAACCCAATTTGGTATCTCGAGCAACACAGGTCAACTCTTGAATGTGAATAGTTGTGAACCGATCTTCCTGAACAACGCGCTCTGAAATCAAGATTGAATCTTCAAAGTTGTAACCATTCCAAGGCATAAATGCGATACGCATATTTTGGCCAAGGGCAAGCTCACCAAGATCAACTGAAGGGCCATCAGCCAAAACATCGCCGCGGGAAATTGAATCTCCCTGCTTTACGATTGGGCTCTGGTTGATGCAGGTGTTTTGATTCGATCGCGTGTATTTAGTGAGGTTGTAGATATCCACACCAGCTTCACCGGATTCGACTTCACTGTCACTAACACGTACGACAATACGACCAGCATCAACACTTTCAATGACACCGCCGCGCTTAGCAACTTTACAAACACCAGAATCACTTGCAACCGTACGTTCGATGCCAGTGCCCACTAGAGGCGCCTCTGCACGCAGGGTAGGTACCGCCTGACGTTGCATATTGGAACCCATCAACGCACGGTTAGCATCATCGTGCTCGAGGAATGGAATCAAAGAAGCAGCAACAGAAACAACCTGCTGAGGGGATACATCCATGAAATCAATGTCCGCTGGAGACTTTGATGTGAACTCGTTTTGGTGACGTACCGCAACCATATCATCAACGAATTCATTCTTCGGATTAATCTCTGCAGAGGCCTGAGCAATAACAAACTGAGACTCATTAATTGCTGAAAGATACTCAATATCTTTAGTGACCTTGCCATTAATTACTTTACGGTAGGGCGTTTCAATAAATCCGTAGTGGTTGGTCCGCGCATAGGTAGCTAGAGAGTTGATCAAACCAATATTCGGTCCTTCTGGAGTCTCGATGGGACAAACTCGACCATAGTGCGTTGGATGAACGTCACGAACCTCAAAGCCGGCTCGCTCGCGCGTCAAACCGCCGGGCCCGAGTGCGGAAACACGACGTTTGTGCGTGACTTCAGACAGCGGGTTATTTTGATCCATAAACTGAGACAATTGACTTGAGCCAAAGAATTCTTTCATTGCAGCAGCCACTGGCTTAGCATTTACTAGATCTTGAGGCATCAGCCCTTCTGATTCAGCAACACCTAAGCGCTCTTTAACTGCACGCTCTACACGAACCAAGCCAACACGGAACTGATTCTCTGCCATCTCGCCCACAGAGCGAATACGACGGTTACCTAGGTGATCAATATCATCTACCGAACCTTTACCGTTACGTATGGAAATAAGCTTGTTCATGACATCGGCAATGTCAGATCCATCGCCATACTGTTGTGCCAATTCTTTCGCTTCATCAGTTTTGAGCATAGAGAAATAGCGTTCATCATAAAGAATGCCAGCGCCCTGCTCGGCCTCTCTATCCAATCGACGATTGAACTTCATCCGCCCAACAGAGGATAGGTCGTATCGCTCAAGATTGAAGAATAAGTTGAAAAACAAGTTCTCCGCCGATTCTTTTGTTGGCGGCTCGCCTGGACGCATCATTCGATAGATTTCCACCAACGCTTCTAATTGCGTGCGAGATGGATCTGCGCGCAAGGTGTCAGATATAAATGGACCGCAATCTAGGTCATTGGTGTACAAAGTCTCAATATCAGCGATACCTGCCTCGAGCATGAGTGCGAGGTTTTCTTCACTAATTTCGGTATTACATTCAAGCAAGAGCTCTCCAGTATTTGGATCTGCGATGTCTTTAGCCAGCGCCCTACCGATGAGATATTCCTGAGGAACTTCCAAGGTAGTCACTTTGCCTTTTTCTAGCTCCCGAATATGTCTTGCTGTAATACGACGACCTTTTTCAACGACAACTCCACCTTTCTTGTTCTTGATGTCGAACGCAGCTATCTCACCACGCAGACGCTCGGGATCAAGTTCCAATGAAAATATATCTTTCTTGAAGTGGAATATGCTCGTGTCAAAAAATCTCTCTAGAATTTCTTCTGAGTTGTAGCCAAGGGCTCGCAATAGAATCGTTGCTGGCAACTTTCGGCGTCGGTCGATTCGAACGTAAAGCAGATCTTTTGGATCAAACTCAAAGTCCAACCATGATCCGCGGTATGGAATAACACGAGCTGTGTATAACAGCTTACCTGATGAGTGTGTCTTTCCTTTGTCATGGTCGAAAATAACACCTGGTGAGCGATGCAATTGAGAAACGATGACCCGCTCAGTACCGTTTATAATAAAGGTACCATTTTCAGTCATTAAGGGAATTTCGCCCAAGTAGACTTCTTGCTCGCGAATATCTTTGATCGCCTTGTTAGTTGACTCTTTGTCATAAATAACAAGTCGAACCCTAACTCTGAGGGGAACAGAGTAAGTAACACCACGCAACTTACATTCTTCCTCATCGAAAGCAGGCTTTCCCATTACGTAATCGACGTACTCTAAGGCAGCGTGGCCGGAGTAGCCAACAATAGGAAAAATAGAGTTAAGCGCAGCGTGCAAACCGGTGTTGAGACGATCTTCCACCGCCACACCTTTCTGCGTAAATTTTTTGTAGGAATCAAGTTGAATTGCCAGTAAATAAGGCAGATCCATGGTATTCGGCAACTTGCCAAAATTCTTGCGGATACGTTTCTTCTCAGTGAAGGAGTAAGCCATTTGTATTCCTCGGTGTTAACTAAATTGGGACCATTCAATCTTGAGCCTAAACTCAAGTTCGTAATGCCTGTAAATTCCCGTACTTACAAGCAAGAAAGGGCCGAAGGGAAAAGCCCCTTCAGCCCAGCCTGACAAGTCAGGCAACCAGCTCGCTTAACTTACTTAAGTTCAGCGCTTGCGCCAGCTTCTTCTAACTGCTTCTTAGCTTCTTCTGCGTCATCCTTAGAAGCGCCTTCCTTAATAGTAGACGGTGCTCCGTCAACTAGTTCTTTTGCTTCCTTCAGACCAAGACCTGTGATTGAACGAACTGCCTTAATAACATTAACTTTCTTCTCGCCAATTGCGCTCAGAACTACGTCAAATTCAGTCTTCTCTTCAGCAGCAGCTTCACCGCCGCCAGCAGCTGGAGCTGCCGCAACTGCAACTGCAGCCTGAGCAGAAACACCAAACTTCTCTTCCATTGCACTAACGAGCTCAACAACATCCATAACACTCATTTCTGCGATTGCATTCAAAATATCTTCATTTGATAGGGCCATTTTGGGCCTCCTATAATTATCTATTTAAAAAGACGCTTATGCGGCTTCTTCTTTTTGGGTTTTAACTGCTGCTACAACGCGAGTCGCTTTAGTTGGAATCTCATTTAGAGTACGAACCAACTTAGTAACAGGCGCAAGAGTAACTCCAGCCAACATACCAAGAGCCTGTTCTAGGGTCGGTAGTTTAGCCAATACGTCAATTTGATCTTTCTCTAGAAGCTGACCACTCACTGAAAGCGCTTTTACATCAAAAGAATCGTTTTCTTTAGCGAAATCTTTGAATAAACGCGCTGCAGCGCCTGGATCTTCCATTGAAAAAGCAAACAGTGACGGTCCAACCAAAACATCTTCTACGCAAGCGTAGTCAGTCTCGGCAAATGCTCGCTTAGCCAAAGTATTGCGAATAACGCGCAATTGCACGTTCTCGGCTCTTGCTTTAGCCCGCAAAGCATTCATGTTGGAAACGTCAACTCCACGAGCATCGGCTATAACCAGGGAAAGTGCCTGCCCTGCCGTCTCGTTTACTTCAGCAACAATTGCTTTTTTATCATCGAGATTTAATGCCACGATAAATTTCCTCGATTTACCTTAGTTTCAGCCGAAAGTATCTCGGCCACTTAGGTGAATAGTCTCTAGCTAATCTTCTGCTAGATCGGGTTCACCGCCTGCGTAGGAGAACTTTCAATGTGATACCTGAAAACTCATTAAACCCTTTCGAGAACCTACGGTCTTTAACGGCCCAAGCTAAAAACTAACTCGCTCAGACCCCAAAGCCTTTAGAGCAGCGCACGCTGCTCAATGATCAATACTCCAATGAAGCTTGATCGATTAATAATCCTGGGCCCATAGTTGAAGAAATAGTTACCTTCTTAACATAGACACCCTTAGCGGAAGCTGGCTTAGCTTTTGATAGATCAACCATAAGAGCTTCAAGATTCTGCTTCAAAGCGCCCGCATCAAAACTAACAATTCCAATTCCACCATGAACAATTCCATTCTTATCAGCACGGAAGCGAACTTGGCCAGCTTTTGCATTAGCAACAGCAGTAGCCACATCCGGGGTAACTGTGCCTGACTTAGGGTTCGGCATTAGGCCTCGAGGACCTAGAACCTTTCCTAGCAACCCAACCACACGCATAGCATCAGGACTAGCGATCACTACATCAAAGTCCATATTACCGCCTTTGATCTCTGCCGCTAGCTCATCCATCCCTACCAATTCTGCACCCGCCGCCTTGGCTGCTTCAGCCGCATCACCCTGAGCGAAAACGCATACTCGGACTTGCTTTCCTGATCCATTGGGCAAGGTTGTTGCGCCACGAACTATTTGGTCAGACTTGCGTGGGTCGATTCCTAAGTTGATAGCCACATCCACAGTCTCTGGAAATTTAACTGTTGATAAATCTTTAAGAAGATTGAGAGCATCTTCAATAGGATACAGTTTCCCGAGCTCTACTTTTTCATTAATCGCGCGACGGCGCTTACTTAGCTTAGCCATTTACACGCCCTCCGTTTCAATACCCATCGACC
>Ga0206682_10002303_pt1 | contig 17551 bp, 20 predicted proteins | sample M240m12015metaG_FD_155444 | JGI IMG/M metagenome (GOLD analysis project Ga0206682, IMG submission 155444) | Ammonia-oxidizing marine archaeal communities from Monterey Bay, California, United States - M2 40m 12015 | ecosystem: Environmental > Aquatic > Marine > Intertidal zone | place: USA...
TTCAGGAAATTTCTGCTACAAAAATAAGAGCAAAAATGAGAGAAGAAGGCAAATTAAAATAAACCTTAATGAGTAGCAATATTAAGATTAAAAAAATTAACAGTGAGATATCTTCAATTATTATTGACGAGCAAAAAACTTATAATTCATTATCGTTTAAAAATTTAACTGATTTACTTAAAGCTTTTAAAAAACTTGATGCTGACAAAAAAATAAAAGTTATTATTTTAGAAGGTGCTGGCAAAGGCTTTAGCGCTGGACACAATTTAAAAGAAGTTAGAGGTTTAAAAAAAAGAGATAAGTACCAAAAGTTATTTAATCTTTGCTCTAAAGTAATGCTCCAAATTGTTGAAGGAAGAAAACCAGTCATTGCTAAAGTTCATGGAGCTGCGTTTGCTGCAGGATGTCAACTAGTTGCAAGTTGTGATTTAGCTTACAGCACCAATGAAGCATTATTTGCTACCCCAGGTGTTAATATAGGATTGTTTTGTAGTACTCCGATGGTTGCTGTTAGTAGAAAAATTCATAGAAAACCAATGATGAAAATGTTGTTAACTGGAGAACCCATTAAAGCAAATTATGCAAAAGAAATTGGATTAATTAATGACTGTTATTCAAAATCAAAATTAAATAATGAAGTTTTAAAAGTTGCAAAAACTATTGCCTCAAAATCAAATTTAACAATTAAGATCGGTAAACAAGCTTTTTATAAACAATTAGAAATGCCATTAAATAAAGCTTATGCATATACTAGTAAAATGATGACAATCAATATGATGGCTATGGATGCTAAAGAAGGAATTTCTGCTTTTTTAGAAAAACGAAAACCAAATTGGAAACATAAATGATGAAAAACAAAAAAAATATTTTAATTATTATTTTTGTTATTTTGGGTATGTATTTTGCTTTAAGTTTTAAAGATCATAATTTCAAAAGAGCTGTTGATGCTTGCCTTGCTGGAAGTCAAAAATTATCAGAATCAAAAATTACAGATTTAGACAAAGCTCGTAAATTTTGTGAAGATCAGATTAAAAAGAATAAATAATTCATGTCTGAGATTAAAGATATTCTCTCAAAAAATAAAACTATTGCAATGATAGGTGTGAGCAAAGATCCTACTAAACCATCGACTATAGTAATGAAATATATGCAAAAATATGGATTTAAAGTTATTCCAGTTAATCCGAGAGCAAAAGGAGAAAAAATCTTAGGAGAAGAGGTATATGAAAAAATAACAGATATCAAAGAACCAGTTGATATAGTTGATGTATTTAGACCTTCAAAAGAAGCATACGGCATAGCAGAGGATACAGTAAAAATTGGTGCAAAAGTTTTATGGTTACAACTTGGTATAAGGGATGAAAAGGCCAAAGACTTAATGAAAAAAAATAATATTGAGTATATTGAAAATAAATGCACAAAGATGGAATATCAAAAATATTTTTTAGGAAAGGTGCAAGCTTTTCCAGTTTTGAGTAATTAATGAATATAGTAAATTTTACACCAATAACTGCTACTTTTGGTGGGATGATAATAGGCCTAGCAGTAGTTATTTTTTTTTTATTTAATGGAAGATTAGTAGGAATAAGCGGAATAGCTGCCAATGCATTGTCAGAAAAAAATAATAGATTTGATAATTTGTTGTTTTTAATTGGTTTAGTAATAGGCCCCATACTTTATACAGTTTTTACTAACAAACAGATCAATATCACAATTTCAAATTCACTAATCTTGTTAATTTGTGCTGGCTTACTAGTTGGAATGGGAACTAGAGTTAGTGGAGGATGCACTAGTGGTCATGGAATAAGTGGTATTGGAAGATTTTCTTTAAGATCTATTATTGCAACCATAACATTTATGATTGTTGGAATATTAACTGTGTTAATCAAAAATTATATATGAATAAATTGATTTCTCTACTTGCAGGTATAATTTTTGGTACTGGATTGGTCATTTCAGAAATGATTAATCCCGAAAAAGTTTTAAGTTTTTTAGATGTATTCGGAAATTGGGATCCATCATTAGCTTTTGTAATGATAGGAGCTCTAATTATTTCTTCACCATTATTCCATTTAATAAAAAATAATAAAAAACCTTTGCTTGCTGATAGTTTTAATTATTCAAAAAATAAAGATATAAATAAACGACTAATTATAGGAGCTGCTTTATTTGGAGCAGGTTGGGGACTTGGAGGACTTTGTCCTGGTCCAGCTATATCATCTATTGCATTATTGAATATAAACTCTATTACATTTGTTGTTGCTATGTTTGTTGGTTTTTATTTGGTAAAATTTTTTAAATTAAGTTCTTAAAATATATTTAAAATTTATGAGTAAAATTTTTTTAGTTTTTGGTCATTATAATCAAAATTCTTTTAACGCTGCAATTCGAGATACTTTTAAAAAAACAGCCGAAGAAAAAGGACATTCAGTCGATGTTGTAGATTTATATAAAGATAAATTTAACCCAGTGTTTGCTGGAGAAAAACCAGATGATGAAGTTCTTGATCATAGAAAAAGAATTGAGAATTGTGAGACAATTGTTTTAATTGCACCCATTTGGAATTTTAGAATGCCAGCAATAGTTGAGGGATGGATAGATAAAGTGCTTTCTCCTCCTTGGGCTTACACTTTTAAAAAATTAGTTGGAAATTATGGTTATCCAATTGGAAATCTAAAAGATAAAAAAGCTATTATTTTTTGCACCTATGGATCACCAAGGCTAGCAATAACCACTTTCTTTTTAAATCTACCGATTAGAAGATTAAAAAGAGGGGTGTTTCACATGTGTGGCATATATAACATTGTCTATAGAAGATATTTTGCAGTACCCTTTGTTAGCGATGCAAAGAGAAAAGAATTTTTAGATGATGTTAAAAAAACTGCAAACAATATTTAAAGCCCTAATTATCTATTCAATTCTTTTATCTTCATCAACCGCAGAAATCCTAAAACCTAGTAGTAATATAAGGCCATCAGAAGTGGTTAAAATTCAACTAAATGGACTTCAAAAAAATGATTTAGATTTTAAAGATAGTGGCATAGAGCAAACCTGGAATTTTGCTCACCCTAACAATAAAAAAGTTACTGGCCCTTTACCCAACTTTAAAAGAATGATTAAGGGAGACGCATATCAAATGATGTTAGATCACATAAGCCACACTATAACAGAGCTTGGAAGTAGCGATAATTGGGCTCAATTTGAGGTGATAATATTAGATAAGAATAAGATCTATCATAAGTTCAATTGGCAAGTCGAAAAGTACACCCTTGATGGATTGTTAAAGGATTGTTGGTTGACCACCATGGTTTCAAACCCGATCCCACTAGGTAGTTCAATTTAATTATCCACAGATACAATTTTGTTTCGTTATTTCAAAAAATTTAGTAGGAATCGCGAATGAAAACAAAAACTAAAGTCGTTGTAGTTGGTGGCGGAGTTGTAGGTGTTAGTGCTCTTTACCATTTAGCAAAAAAAGGTTGGTCAGATGTTGTCCTTGTTGAAAGAAAAGAATTAACTTCTGGATCTACTTGGCATGCAGCAGGATTATTACCTTTATTTAATATGAGTTATTCAGTTGGACAACTTCATAAATATGCGGTTGATCTTTATAAAAAATTAGAAGAAGAAACTGGAAAAAATGTTGGCTTTAGTGTTGTATCAAATATTCGTTTAGCAAGTACCAAAGATAGAATGGATGAGTATCATCAGTATGCTGGTGTTGCCCAAACTATTGGCGTTGATGTTAAATTTTTAACTCCTGATCAAGTAAAAGAAATTTGGCCTTTGTGCCATACAGAAGATTTAGTTGGTGCAATCCAACACCCAGAAGATGGTTATATTCAGCCTGCTGACTTAACACAAGCAATGGCTACGGGTGCAAGAAATCTAGGTGCAGAGATTTATAGAAACACAAGTGTACTTTCAATGAAACAAACTAAAGATGGTTGGATTGTTGAAACTGACAAAGGTTCTATAGAGTGCGAACATATTATTTCTTGTTCAGGAAACTTTGCAAGACAAACTGGTAAAATGGTAGGCTTAGATATTCCTGTTATTCCAGTTGAACATCAATACATTGTAACTGAACCACATCCTGAAATTCAAAAAAGAAAAAAAGATGGCTTACCAGAAATGGGAGTTCTAAGAGATAGTGATAATAGATGGTACATGAGAGAAGAAGCAGGTGGATTAATTTTAGGTCCATACGAAGATGGTGCACCAGCTTGTTATGTTAATGGTCCCTCAAAAGATTCAGAATATGAATTGTTTCAAGAAGATTTAGATAGATTAGCACCACACATCGAAGGAGCAATTCACCGTGTTCCTGCGTTTGGAGAAGTTGGCGTTAAAAAAGTTTATAACGGTGCAATTTGTTATACACCAGACGGTAATCCAATTGTCGGACCTGCATGGGGATTAAAAAACTTTTGGATTAACGAAGGACACAGCTTTGGAATTACTGCAGCAGGTGGAGCAGGATGGCAATTAGCTGAATGGATTGTTGATGGTGAACCAACTATTGATATGCTTGGAGTTGAGCCTAGACGTTATGGAGATTACGCAACTAAGTCTTATTTAAAAGCTAAAAATGAAGAAGCGTATAGTCATGTGTTTATTACACATTACCCTGATGAAGAGAGACCAGCTGCAAGACCTTTACGAACTTCACCTTGTTATGAGAGAATGAGAGATTTAGGTGCAGTTTTTGGACAAAAATTTGGTTGGGAAAGACCTAATTTTTTTGCAACAGACGGCATGGAACAAAAAGACGATTGGTCTTTTAGAAGATCTAAGTGGTTTGATGCTATTAAGAAAGAGTGTCAAAATGTAAAAGATAATGTCGGCCTTTTAGATATGACAGCGTTTGCAAAATGCAGAATTAAAGGTCCTAAGGCTGAAGAATTTTTAGATCATCTAGTTGCAAATAAACTTCCAAAAAAAATTGGAAGAATTGGTTTGTGTCATGCGCTTAATACTAAAGGTGGGGTTCATTCAGAATTTACAATTATGAGGGAGTCTGAAAATAGTTTCTATTTAGTTTCTGCTGGAGCAAACTTACGATTAGATCATGACTGGATTAAAAAATGGATGCCAAATGAAGGTGTTACTTTTGAAGATCTAACTAACAGCACAGGTGTACTAGTTGTTGCGGGTCCTAAATCAAGAGAGTTGTTACAAAAGGTATCTACTGATGATTTTTCAAATGAAAATTTTAAATGGTTAACTGCACAAAATGTTGATGTTGGATATGCTCCTGTTAATGCCATGAGAGTAAACTTTGTTGGAGAATTAGGTTGGGAACTTCACCATCCAATTGAATATCAAAATCATATTTTTGACAAGTTAATGGAAGCTGGAAAAGGTTTAGGTATTAAACCTTTTGGTATAAGAGCGATGAATAGCTTAAGACTAGAAAAATCGTATAAACTAGTTGGTACTGAACTTTCAATTGAATATTCGCCGTACGAATCTGGGTTAGATAGATTTGTTCATCCTAATAAAGGTAGTTTTATTGGATTAGAGGCCCTTAATAAGTGGAGAGAAAAAGGTTTTGATAACAAGCTTATTACTCTTGAAATTCATAACACTAAAGATGCTGATGTTTTAGGAAATAACCCAATTTATAAAGATAAAAAGGTTGTTGGAAGAGCAACAGGAGGTGAATTTGGTTTTAGATTAGATAAATCAATTGCCCTTGCTATGGTTAAACCAGAGCATGCTAATGTAGGCGACAAATTACAAGTTGATATTTTAGGTGAAATGTATGAGGCTACTGTATTAGAAGAGAGTCCATACGATTCTGAAAATAATTTATTGAGAGCTTAATGAAAATCTTAGTCGCCGTTAAAAGAGTTATTGATTACAACGTTCAAATAAGAGTTAAAGAAGATGGCACAGGTGTTGTTACTGACAATGTTAAAATGTCAACAAATCCACCAGATGATAATGCAATCGAAGAGGCAGTAAAGATTAAAGAAAGTGGAAAAGCAACAGAAGTAATTGCTGTAACTGTTGGTGAAGAAAAAGCTCAGGAAACTGTAAGAAAAGCTTTAGCTGTTGGAGCTGATAGAGGAATTCATGTTAAAGCGGAAGGTGTAATAGAACCCATTGCTGTATCAAAAATTTTACAAAAAATTGTTGAGAAAGAAAAACCAGATTTAGTCTTCATGGGTAAACAAGCGATTGACGATGATTGCAATCAAACAGGACAAATGTTGAGTGCATTATTAAATTGGCCTCAAGCAACTTTTGCCTCAAAAATTGAAGTGAAAGATGGAAAACTTGAAGTAGTTAGAGAAATTGATGAAGGTTTAGAAACTATCGAAATCAATACTCCAGCAATAGTAACTTGTGACCTAAGATTAAATGAGCCAAGATATGCTTCACTACCAAATATAATGAAAGCGAAGAAAAAACCTATTGAGCAAATGAATGCATCAGATCTAGGAGTTGATACAGCACCTAAAATACAACAGATAAAAGTTGAAGAACCACCTAAGCGTAAAGCTGGAATAAAGGTTTCAAGTGTTGCTGAATTAGTTCAAAAATTAAAAAATGAAGCAAAGGTAATCTAATGTCAGTATTATTAATAGCAGAGCATAACAATAAAGAGCTAAAATCGTTTACTTTAAATGCCGTAACGGCAGCTTCTCAAATAGATAGCGACGTTCATGCATTAGTTATTGGAAATAATTGTGGGGATGCTGCAAAAGCTGCCTCAGAACTACCCTTGGTTAAAAAAGTAATCACAGTTGAAGCTGCTTATTATGAAAATTTTTTAGCAGAAAATTTTGCTCCAGCTGTTACAAAACTTGCAGATAATTATTCACATATAGTTTGTTCAGCAAATACATTTGGTAAAAATTTAATGCCAAGAATAGCTGCTAAATTAGATACATCACAAGTTAGTGATATTATTAAAGTAGAATCTCAAGACACTTTTGTTAGACCTATTTATGCAGGAAATGCTTTTGCAACCGTTAAAAGTTCTGATGCAAAAAAATGTATTACTATTAGACCAACTTCTTTTGATCCATGTGAAAGCTCTGGGGGATCAGCACCAATTGAAACTGCTGAAGCAGGAGAAGAGTTTTCGTTAACAAAATTTGTTAAACGAGAAGAAGTCAAATCAGATAGACCCGAGCTTGGCACAGCAAGAATAGTAGTATCAGGTGGAAGAGGGATGCAAAGTGGAGATAACTTTAAATTAATTACTTCTATTGCAGATAAATTAAATGCAGCAATAGGAGCTTCAAGAGCAGCGGTTGATGCAGGATATATTAGTAATGACCACCAAGTTGGCCAAACAGGTAAAGTTGTTGTGCCAGATTTATATATTGCGGTTGGAATTTCAGGAGCTATTCAGCATTTAGCAGGTATGAAAGAAAGTAAAGTAATTGTTGCAATTAATAAAGATGGTGAAGCACCAATTTTCAGTGTTGCAGATTATGGTTTAGAAGCAGATCTGTTTGAAGCTTTGCCACAGTTCTTAGAAGAGCTGAACAAATTAAACACTATACAAAAATAATTCTTAAAGATAAAAATATCATATGGCTAGAGAGTCGATGGAATATGATGTTGTAATAATTGGAGGTGGTCCTTCTGGATTATCTACAGCTATTAAACTTAAACAACTTGATCCAAACTTAAATGTTTGTCTATTAGAAAAAGCCTCAGAAATTGGTGCTCATATTTTAAGTGGGAATGTTTTTGAAACACGAGCATTAGATGAACTTTTACCCAATTGGAAAGAGCTTAATTCACCGATTAAAACCAAAGTTTCAAAAGAAAAATTTTTATTTTTAGGAAAAACTAAATCATTAAGTTGGCCAACCTGGCTACTTCCTAAGGTTCAGCAAAATCATAACAATTATATAATTAGTTTAGCAAATTTATGTAGATGGCTAGCAGAACAAGCTGAAGCCTTGGGTGTTGAAATTTTTCCAGGATTTCCTGCAAGTGAAATTTTATATAACGAAGATGGATCGGTAAAAGGTGTTGCAACGCAAGATATGGGTATTGATAAAGATGGAAATCAAAAAGATAGTTTTGAGCCTGGGATAGAATTATTAGGAAAAGTAACTGTATTTGCAGAAGGTTGTAGAGGTCACTTAGGAAAACAATTAATTGAAAAATTTAATCTCTCAAAGAATAAAGACCCTCAACAGTATGGAATTGGTTTTAAAGAAATTTGGGAGATAGAAGAAAAAAATCATGAAGAAGGAATGGTAATGCATACTGCTGGATGGCCATTAGATAACAATACTTATGGAGGCAGCTTCATGTACCATGCTGAAAATAAGCAAGTATTTTTAGGATATGTTATTGGCTTAGATTACAAAAACCCACATCTTTCTCCATACGATGAGTTTCAACGATTTAAAATTCATCCTGCAATTAAAAAAATAGTTGAAGGTGGAAAAAGGATTTCCTATGGAGCGCGTGCATTAATTGAAGGAGGTCTTCAAAGTTTACCTCAAATGTTCATGCCTGGAGCATTACTGGTTGGTTGTGATGCAGGAACGTTAAATATGCCAAAAATTAAAGGTTCTCATACGGCAATGAAAAGTGGAATGATTGCTGCTGAAGTAATAATTAAAAATATTAAAGAAAAAAAAAGTTTATCAATTTATGAAGAGGAATTTAAAAAGAGCTGGGTTTATGAAGAACTTCATGTGGCTCGTAATGTAAAACCTAGTTTTAGCTGGGGTTTATTACTTGGAATAATATTTACTGGAATTGATCAAATTTTATTTAAAGGAAAGCTGCCTTTTACTTTAAAACACAAACATGCTGATCACGAAACATTAAAACCAGCAAATGAAATGCCTAAAATAGAATACCCAAAATATGATAATGTTATAACTTTTGATAAAACAAGCTCTGTTTATCTTACCGGTACAAACCATGCTGAAAATCAACCAGTTCATTTAAAGCTTAAAGATCCTAATTTACCAATTAGTTACACTTTAGAGAAATTTGATGAACCTGCTCAAAGATATTGTCCAGCAGGAGTTTATGAGGTTCAAAAAGAAAATGATCAAAATAAATTTGTAATTAATTCTCAAAATTGTATTCACTGTAAAACTTGCGATATCAAAGAGCCTTCGCAAAATATTACTTGGGTTACACCAGAAGGTAGTGGTGGACCCAAATATGGAAATATGTAAATTAAGATAAATCTATTGCAAACTTTTTTAAAGTTTCAATAGGCACGTGTTTTAAAGTATTTTTATGAGTCCTCTTTAAAAATATTGGACAACCTTTTCCAGCATCAACTGCTTTTGCATACCAGCTTGCACAAACACACCATCCGTCTCCATCTTTTAAACCAGGAAACCCAAATTCTGGATGCGGTGTAATTAAGTCATTACCTGCAATTTTTAACCATTCTAAAAATTCAGTTGTTACTTTTGCACAAACTGTATGAATACCATGATCATTTTCATCTGTATTACAACAACCATCACGGTACCAACCTGTTAAAGGATTGTTGGAGCACTCTTCTAGATCTTCACCTAGAACATTTTTTTGTTTTTCACTCATTTAGATTTTTGTTGGGTTAGGTTGACCTTTATAAACTTCTTCTGGATCAAACTTTTTTTCTTTTTCTAAAAATTTCATTTCTATTTCTCGACCATTATCAATTGGTCCCATTGGGATTGATCTATAAAAACAAGATCTATATCCAACATGGCAACTTGCACCATCACCTATATCAACAGTCATCCAAATTGAATCTTGATCATCATCAATTCTTAGTTCAGTTACTTTCTGAGTAAAACCACTAGTTTTACCTTTGTGCCAGATTGCTTTTCTAGATCTACTAAAATAATGAGCTTCTTTGGTTTCAATGGTTTTTTTAAAAGCTTCAACGTTCATATACCCATGCATTAATACGTCTTTTGTTTTAGAACACATGGTAATTACAGGAATTAGTCCATCATTATCAAACTTAGGCGATAGAAGATTTCCTTCTTCTATTTCTAGGACATTTTCTCTCTTTTTGAACATATGGATTGATTATTTAGCATAAATCTAGATATATTAAATATTTTAAAAATGAGTATTTACTGTATAAAAAGGCGCTATGAAATTAGTTAAAGACAATGAAGGTAAAATATTAGATGCAAACAATGTTTCTGATAAAGAAGCTGAAGAAGCATTCAAGACTATTTTAACTTGGTTGGGCGAAGACCCGACCAGAGAAGGTTTATTGGAAACTCCAAAAAGAGTAATGAAGGCCTATAAAGAATATTTTGCTGGCTACAAAGTTGATCCAAGTAAGATTTTAGATAAAACTTTTGGAGATGTAGATGGTTATGACGACATGGTAATTCAAAAAAATATTTCTATTCAAAGTCATTGTGAACACCATATGGCTCCAATTATTGGTAAAGCTCATGTAGCATATATACCAAAAGAAAGAGTTGTTGGATTAAGTAAACTTGCTAGAGTTGTGGAAGTATTTTCAAAAAGGTTACAAACACAAGAAAGACTAACAATGCAAGTTGCTAAGACATTAATGGAATCATTAGATGCAAAAGGTGTAGCGGTAACAATCGACTCAACTCACCAATGTATGACAATGAGAGGAATTAAAAAAGAACAAGCATCGACTGTTACAAACTACTATTTGGGACAATTTAAAGAAGATCTAAGTTTTCAAAATAGATATTTAAGATTCATAAGTATCACAAAAGATTAAAGTGTCAGATCAATTCAAAGCATTAATTATCAATCAAGAAGGTGATAATTTTACTAGAGAAGTAAAATCAATTGATAAAAGCTTTTTAAAACATGGCGATGTAACTATTAAAGTAGATTATTCAGATCTTAATTTTAAAGATGGAATGATTCTAAAGAATGGTGGAAGATTAGTTAAAGAGTTTCCTCATATTCCAGGAATAGATTTTTCAGGTACTGTTTTAGAAAGTGAAAACTCAAAATTCAAAGAAGGTGATGAAGTAATTTTAACAGGCTTTAGAGTTGGCGAAGTTTTCTTTGGTGGATATTCACAAATAGCAAAAGTTAATGCAGATTTTTTAGTTAAGAAACCTAAAGATCTAACGAGTAAACAAACAATGATATTAGGTACAGCTGGATTTACTTCTTTAATGAGTGCTTTTGCAATTCAAGCAAGAGAAAGTATTTTATTGGGTGAAAAAGTTAACGATGTGTTGGTAACAGGTGCTACAGGTGGTGTAGGTAGTGTAGCGGTTATGGCCTTATCAAAACTAGGTTACAATGTTACTGCTGTTACAGGAAAAGATTCTAAATCAGATTACTTAAAGTCACTAGGTGCTAAAAATGTTGTAAATAGGTCTGAATTTGACAAGGACCCAAGATTAATTGATAAAGGTTTATGGGATGGTGTAGTCGATACTGTCGGTGGAAAAATTTTAGCAAACGCAATAGTTCAAACAAAACCGAGTGGTATTATTGCAGTTTGTGGGAATGCAAATAATAATGAACTTAATACAAGCGTAATCCCTTTTATGTTAAGAGGAATTAAACTTTGGGGAATGGACTCTGCAAATTGCAGTATTAAAAGAAGAGAATTTATATGGTCAGAAGCTTCTAAATTAATTGATTTTGATTTACTTGAAAAATCAATTTTAACAGTTAGCTTAGAAGAATTGATTGAAACTTATCCAAAAATTTTAAAAGGTGAAATTTCTGGTAGAGTTATAGTTGATTTAAACAAATAATGGATTGGGATAAATTAAAAATTTTTCATGCAGTAGCTGAAGCAGGTAGTTTTACTAATGCAACAGTCAATCTAAATCTAAGTCAATCTGCAATTAGTCGACAAATTCAATCACTAGAGCAAGATCTAAAAGTTCAATTATTTGAAAGACATGCTAGAGGATTAACTCTTACTGAAAATGGTGAGTATGTTTTTAAAACAGCACATGAGGTAATCAGCAAACTAAAAGAAGTTGAAACATCATTAGGTGATCAAAAAAATAAACCAACAGGAAAATTAACAATCACAACTGTTAGAAGTTTTGGCACACACTGGTTAACACCTAGAATTCAAGAGTTTATGAGATTAAACCCTGAAATAGAAATTGAATTAGTATTTGATGACAAAGAATTAGATTTAAGCACACGACAAGCTGATATTGGTATTTTTATGAGAAGACCAAAACAATTAAATTATATTCAAAAAAAATTAGTTGATATTAAATATTATGTTTATGGATCTAATAAATATTTGGAAAAATTTGGAATGCCAAAAACAATTGCTGATTTAAACAAACATAATTTTATTTCTTTTGGAAAAGGTGCGCCTTCTCCAGTTTATAATCCAGATTGGGCACTAAAACTTGGAATGCATGATGGTAAAAAAAGAAAAACTGTTATGAAAGTAAATAGTGTTATGGGTTTACTTTTAGCGGTAGAGTCTGGGGTAGGGTTAGCTGCTTTACCAGAGTATTTGGTGTCAAATTCAGCAAATGTAATTAAAGTATTACCTAAATCTGAAGGACCGATTACAGAGGCACATTTTGTGTATCCTCAATCACTTAAAAATACAGCTAGAGTTCAAGCTTTTAGAAATTTCTTGTTTAGTAAAATTGGTGACTGGAAATAAAAAGTTTCCAAACTAATTTATATCTTTCATATTAAAAAACCCCTTAAAACTGCGACAATATATGCGATTGATAATCATTTGCATTGCGAATAATTCTCATTCGCAAATAACAATAACAACAAAGGAAATATGAGAAAAATATCAATTTTAGCATTGATAATGACTTTATTTGCATCAGCAATTGCTGTTGCAGCTGAAGTTAATATTTTTAATGCAAGACACTATAAGGCTGATGCTGAAATGTATGAAAAATTTACAGCAGCTACAGGAATTAAAGTAAATTTAATCAATGGTAAATCAGGAGCCTTAGAAAAAAGAATAGCCGAAGAAGGAGCAGATTCTTCAGCTGATCTTTATATCACTGCTGATGCTGGAAGATGTGGTGCTATGGATGCCAAAGGTTTGCTTCAAGGTGGCTTATCATCTGAAACAATAAGAGCATCTGTACCTAAAAACTTTAGAACTAATAAGTGGGTTGGAGTAGCAAAAAGAGCAAGAATTATTTATTACTCACCTGAAAGAGTCAGTGGTGCAGAACTATCTGGTTTAACTTATGAAGGTCTAGCTGATCCAAAATGGAAAGGTAGATTAGTAATAAGAAAATCAAGCAACATTTATAATAAATCACTAGTAGCTTCATTAATTGAAAATAATGGAAAAAAAGCTACAGCTGAATGGGCAAAAGGTGTTGTTGCAAATATGGCTCGAGACTCAAAAGGTAACGATAGAGCTCAAATAATGGCTGTAGCTGCTGGAGAAGCAGATATAGCAGTAGCAAATACTTATTATCTAGCACTTATGTTATCAGGTAATAAAGGTGCAGAACAACAAGCAGCAGCAAAAAAAGTTAAGGCTTTTTTTCCTAACCAACAAGGCAGAGGAACACACATGAACATCAGTTGTGCTGCTTTAGTTAAAGGAGCGCCTAACAAAGCAAATGCAATTGCACTTGTTGACTTTTTATTATCACCAGAATCTCAGGAACACTTTACGAATAATACGTTTGAGTTTCCAATGATAGGTGGTGTTTCTCCAAGTCCATTAGTAGTAAATAATTTAGGGTTAGACTTTAATCAAGATCTAACTACAAAAGTTTCTAGTTATGGAAAAAATCAAGCAGCTGCATTAGAGGTAATGACAGCCGCAGGTTGGAAATAATAGAAACGTGAAAAAGAATTTATTTAATTTTGATTTAAGTAATTCTTCTGATGAGAGTGGTTCACAGGTAGGTCAGATAACATGTGGACCATGCTCTCTAGAAGTTGAAAAAATTAAAACTAAAATAAATAATAGAAAATTATCAGATATTAAAGACGACGAGGTTTTAAGTATCCTTACCCCGTTTAAATATTGAAATATTTTCTTTTTAATGATTGTGCCCAAGATCGCTCTCCTAGGATCTTTACCCTTTCCTAACGTTGGTTTTGGGCATAAAAAAATGAGAATTTATTATGATTAAAAGTTTTAAAATACCAAAAGTAATTTTTAGAGTAAGAGAAGGAGATACTTCTAATGATGAAGAAATTTGTGCAATTGGTGGTAAATGGACTGATAAGTCTTCAGATGATTACTTTAAAGGTAAAAGAGTAATTCTATTTAGTTTACCTGGCGCGTTTACACCCACATGTTCTTCACAACAATTACCAGGGTTTGAAAAAAATGCTTCAAAATTAAAAGATTTGGGAATTGATGACATTTACTGTTGTTCAGTAAATGACTCGTATGTGATGAATGCTTGGGCAAAAAAAATGAATATTTCTGGTATAAAAGTAATACCAGATGGTTCAGGACTTTTTACCAAATATATGGGAATGTTAATTTCTAAAGATCACGATGGTTTTGGTCAAAGAAGCTGGAGATATATGGCTATAATTAATGATGGTATAGTTGAAAAATGGTGGCAAGAACCTGGAATAAATAATACAGGCTCTGATGACGATCCTTATGTTGAAACAACACCAGAAAATGCCATTAATTATCTTTCAGGAACAAAGTAAATTTATATTAAAAATATAAATTTATATTATAAAACCGCTATGCTTAAGAATTTAAACATTTGGTTTATATCTTCCTTGGTAGTTTCTATAGGAGTATTAATACCAATAATTACAGTTTTTTTTAGTTTCTTTGAAGATACATCTAATTATTATGAAATTTTAAAAAATACTTTTTTAATTGAATATATATTTAATTCTTTTGTTTTATTAATAAGTGTTTTGATTTTAACTTTTTTAATTGGAACTATGTCAGCCTATTTGGTTTCATTTTATACATTTCCTTTTAGTGAGTTTTTTAAATGGGCTTTAATACTTTCTTTTGCGGTTCCTCCATATATTTATGCATATTCGTTAACAGCTTTTTTTGAAAATTACGGAACAGCTTTTACAATTTTGACAAACTTATTTGGAGAAGGAGAATACAATAAAGATATCCCAAAGTTTGATGGTCTCCTTGGAGCAATACTTTCACTTTCTTTTTCCTTGTTTGCATATGTATATATTTTATCTAGAGCATCATTTTTATACCAGTCACAAAATTTGATTGATTTAGGAAGGAGTCTTGGGTTTTCAAAATTTAAATCTTTATACAAATTAATATTACCTGCTGCAAGACCTGCTATTGTTGCTGGATTATCTCTTGTAGCAATGGAAACTTTAGCTGAATTTGGTGCTGTTGATTTTTTTTCTATTAATACTTTAACAACAGGTATTTATAATTCATGGATAGCATTTGATGATTTAGCATTTTCAAACCGATTATCTTTTTTTCTTTTACTATTTATATTTGCATTGTTTATAGTTGAAAATTTATCTAGAAAAAAAGCAAAATATCATTTTAATTCAAAAGGAGGTTTCAAACAAAAAGAAAAAATTAATCTTTCAGGTAAAAAATCTTTTTTTGCATTTATTTTTTGTTTTATTATATTCTTTTTAAGTTTTTTATTTCCATTAAGTCAAATGTTGTATTGGACAATTAAATTTCCAGAAAATTTTTTTGATTTAGATGTAGTTGAATTGACATTAAATACTATTTATTTGGTAATTTTATCTAGTTTTGTGTTAATTATATTTTCTCTTATTTCTAATTATGGAAATAGAGTTTCAAAAAATAAAGTTTTAAATTTTTTATCAACTTTATCTATTTCTGGATATGCTATCCCAGGTGTTATTTTAGCCGTAGCATTTATAACTTTTGTTGCTTGGTTTGATGAAAATGTTGTTAAAACCTTAGGTTTTTTATCTATTAAAAAAGTGTTCATAGGTTCCGTGCTTGGTCTGGTTTTAGTTTACTTTGTGCGATTCTATTCCTTAGCGTTTAATGGCATTAAGTCAGGATATGAAAAAATAAATATTTCAGTTGATGAAAGCTCTTACTTACTTGGCTACTCAAAACGTAAGACTTTTATGAATATTCACGTTCCTTTTTTAAGAAATTCACTTTTGTTTGTTGTAATATTAATTTCTCTAGAAATAATAAGGGAATTGCCTATTACATTGATTTTAAGACCGTTTAATTTTGAAACATTTGCAACAACAGCTTACATATCTGCATCTGAAGATTTGCTAGAAGCTGCTGCAGTACCAGCATTATTTCTAATTTTAATTGCAACAATATTTATAATGTTTACATCTAAATATATATTAAGAGAAAAATGAGAAACAATTATTTGGAAATAAAAGATGTTGATTTTAAAATAGGTGGAAAAACCAAAGTTAAGAATGTTTCTTTTTCGATTGAAAATGAAGGTGATACATTATGTATTTTAGGACCATCTGGAATAGGAAAAACTACAATACTTAGAACAATAGCTGGATTAGAAAAAATTGAAAAGGGATCAATCAAATTAAATAACAAATTAATATCATCGAAAGAAAACAATGTGGAGCCTGAAGATCGAAATATATCTTTGGCATTTCAGGATAACAGCTTATTTCCTCATTATACGGTTGAAGAAAATATCAAGTTAGGTGCTGAAAGAAATAAAGGTAAAAAAAAACAAAAAGTTAATTTTAAAGAAATAATAAAATTACTTGATATATCAAAAATACTGAACAAATATCCTCATGAAGTTAGTGCAGGTGAGGCCCAACGAGCTTCTCTTGCTAGATCTTTATTAACACAACCAGACCTTTTATTATTAGATGAACCGTTGTCAAATGTTGATCAGAGTTTTAAAGAAGAAATTCAAGTAAGATTAAAAAAAATCTTAAGTGAACTAAAAATTACAACAATAATTGTTACACACGATTCATATGAGGCTTTTTATTTAGGAAATAAATGTGCAATTATATTAGACGGCCAAGTAAAGCAGCTTGATGATCCTTATAATGTTTATCATTTCCCAAACTCAATTGAAGTTGTTAATTTTTTGAATAGAGGTATTTTGATACCAGCAAAAGTTACTGGAGAAAATTCATTAGAAAATAAAGACCTTGGAGTTATAAAAGGAAACTTTATAAAACATTATCCAAAAGGTTCTGATGTTCAGTTATTATTACAGCCTGAGGATCTTGAGCATGATGATAAAAGTAATCTTAAACTTGAGGTTGTTGATAGAAAATTTAGAGGTACTAACTTTATCTACACTCTAAAAACAGTTAGTGATTTAATGATACCAGTTTTTGTACATTCTCACCACGTGCATCAACATGAAGTTGATGAAAAATTTGGTATTAAGAGACCAATTAATATTGATCACATAGTTTGTTTTTAATAAAAAGAAGCAGATGCTTTCAAAGAAACAATTATTTACGAAAGGGATGTTAGATATATCTCCCCATATGCTATCAGTGATTCCATTTGGAATTATTTGTGGAGCAATCGGAGTTGAACTTGGCTTTAGTCCATATTTAGTCTATGCAATGTCATTTATTATTTTTGGAGGAGCTTCACAAATTGTATTTCTGCAGGTACTTTCAGGAGGGGCATCCAGTTTAGTTGCTGTTACAT
>Ga0206682_10002310_pt1 | contig 17503 bp, 9 predicted proteins | sample M240m12015metaG_FD_155444 | JGI IMG/M metagenome (GOLD analysis project Ga0206682, IMG submission 155444) | Ammonia-oxidizing marine archaeal communities from Monterey Bay, California, United States - M2 40m 12015 | ecosystem: Environmental > Aquatic > Marine > Intertidal zone | place: USA...
ATGAGACGAATTATTCAATCTACAGGCTGTGAAGTCATTCATTTAGGTCATGATAGAAGTGTTGAAGAAGTGGTGAATTGCGCCATACAAGAAGATGTACAAGCAATAGCTATGACATCTTATCAAGGAGGACATAACGAATATTTTAAGTTTATGTACGACTTGCTATTAGAAAAAGGTGCTAATCAAATTAAGATTTTTGGTGGTGGAGGCGGAACAATATTACCTGAAGAAATTAAAGTTTTGGAGGATTATGGAATTACCAAAATATATCATCCAGACGATGGTCGAAAAATGGGTTTACAGGGAATGATCAATGATTTGGTAAAAAAATGTGATTTTCCAACAGGAAATAAAAATTTAAAAAATTTACAAAATCTTACCCACGAAAACCATTTGCAAATTGGGAATTTCATATCCTCAGCTGAAAACTATGGAGATCAAAATATTGATATTCTAAATAAAATTAAAATCACTTCTGTAAAAAATAACATTCCTGTCTTAGGTATCACGGGTACAGGTGGTGCGGGTAAATCATCATTAGTAGATGAACTTGTGAGAAGGTTTTTAATGGATTTTCAAGACAAGAATTTAGCGATCGTTTCTGTGGATCCTTCTAAAAGAAAAACAGGTGGCGCATTGTTAGGGGATCGAATTCGGATGAATTCCATAAATAATAACAGAGTATATATGCGTTCATTAGCAACAAGGCAAAGTAATCTAGCGCTTTCTAAACATGTTGCTCAAGCTGTTGACATTTTGAAGTTTTCTAATTTTGATCTAATAATTCTAGAAACCTCTGGAATAGGACAATCCGATACTGAGATATTAGATCACAGTGATGTTTCACTCTATGTTATGACTCCTGAGTTTGGTGCGGCTACACAGCTGGAAAAAATTGACATGCTGGACTTTGCGGATGTAGTTGCTTTAAATAAATTCGATAAAAGAGGTTCTTTAGATGCGATAAGAGATGTTAAAAAACAATACAGAAGGAATCATAACTTGTGGGAGGCCAAAGATGAAGATATACCTGTTTATGGTACTATTGCTTCTCAATTTAACGATCCTGGAATGAATGTACTTTACAAACATTTAATGGATTTGGTAAATAATTTTTCGAGTCATAATTTTAAATCTTCCTTTCTATCTGAAAAAGAACTTTCTGAAAAGATATTTATAATTCCTCCAAATAGAATTAGGTATTTATCTGAGATTTCTGAGAATAACAGGCTTTTTGATAAGAATATAAACAATCAGGTTGAAATAGCTGATCGATTGTATGCATTGAATAAAGCATTAGTTGAATTTAAAGATGATGCTAAAGTAAAGAGCGAACTGGAGAATAAAATTAAAGCAATCGCGTTGGATTTTGAACCAAGAAATCAAAAAACAATTAACGAGTGGGAAGAGTTATGCAACTCTTACTCAAAAGATTTTTTCATTTTTAATGTAAGAGGAAAAGAAATAAAGATAGCTACATCTTCTAATTCTCTTTCTCATTCTAAAATTCCAAAAGTAGTATTACCTAAGTTTACCTCTTGGGGAGATATGGTAAGGTGGAGTAATCAAGAAAATGTTCCGGGTAAATTTCCATTTACTGCTGGTTTATTCCCGTTCAAAAGAGAAGGAGAGGATCCCACTAGAATGTTTGCTGGTGAGGGTGGTCCCGAAAGAACGAATAAGAGGTTTCATTACTTAAGCTATCAAATGCCCGCTAAGAGACTATCTACTGCATTTGACTCAGTTACTCTATATGGTAATGATCCGGGTTTAAGACCAGATATATATGGTAAAATTGGAAATGCTGGTGTTTCTATTTGTTGCTTAGATGATGCAAAGAAACTTTATTCAGGTTTTGATTTATCTTCTCCAAATACTTCTGTAAGTATGACTATAAACGGACCTGCACCTATGCTATTAGGTTTTTTTATGAATGCTGCTATTGATCAGAATTGTGAAAAGTACATCATAGAAAATAAATTAGAAGCTGCCGTTGAGAAAATCATAAAAAAGATTTACGGAGCTAAAACTCCACCCAAATATCAAGGAGATTTACCAAGCGGTAATGATGGATTAGGGCTTATGTTGTTGGGGGTTACTGGCGATCAAGTGCTTCCAAAAGAAATATATCAATCTATAAAATCTGCAACTTTAGCTCAAGTAAGAGGGACGGTTCAGGCAGATATTTTAAAAGAAGATCAAGCACAAAACACCTGCATTTTTTCCACAGAATTTGCACTTAGGTTAATGGGTGATGTTCAAGAATATTTTATTAAAAATAAAGTGAGAAACTTTTATTCTGTTTCTATTTCAGGATATCATATTGCAGAAGCAGGCGCTAATCCTATTACGCAGTTGGCTTTTACTTTATCAAACGGTTTTACTTACGTAGAGTATTACTTGTCTAGAGGGATGTCAATTGACGATTTTGGTCCTAATTTATCTTTTTTCTTTTCTAACGGAATCGATCCAGAGTATGCTGTAATTGGAAGAGTTGCAAGAAGAATTTGGGCAAAAGCAATGAAGTTAAAATACGGAGCTGGGGAAAGAGCACAAAAACTTAAATATCATATTCAAACTTCAGGAAGATCTTTACATGCTCAAGAAATTGATTTTAATGATATAAGAACAACACTACAAGCACTATATGCCATTTATGATAATTGTAACTCACTACACACTAATGCTTATGATGAAGCTATTACAACACCTACAGAAGATTCGGTAAGAAGAGCAATGGCTATTCAGCTAATCATAAATAAAGAATTGGGTCTGGCAAAAAATGAGAATCCTTTACAAGGTTCTTATATTATTGAAGAATTAACTTCTCTAGTTGAAGAAGCTGTTTTAATTGAATTTGATAGAATTAATGAAAGAGGGGGTGTTCTAGGTTCTATGGAAACAATGTATCAAAGAAGTAAAATTCAAGAAGAATCTCTACATTATGAGACTTTAAAGCACACTGGAGAATATCCAATTATTGGAGTCAATACATTTTTGAATTCAAAAGGATCACCAACCATTATTCCAAGCGAAGTTATTCGTGCAAACACGGAAGAAAAAGAATATCAAATTTCAATGCTTAAAGATTTTAAAAATTTTAATACAAAATTTTCACAAAGCGCATTAGATGATGTGAAAAATGCTGCATTAAACCAAGAAAATATTTTCGATGTTTTAATGGAAGCAACCAAGACTTGTTCTTTAGGACAAATTACCAACGCACTCTTCGATGTAGGTGGTCAGTACAGGAGAAATATGTAGCTATTGGTATTCGTGACTTCCTAAATCATTTGGGATTGTTCTGGGTAAATTCAATATGTCTTCTGTTACAATTGAGTTTGTGCCCTTATCAATAGCCTCTGAGTTTTCAGTCAGTTCAAAATTCCAGTTTTCTGCATTCTTGAACTGATTCAAAATGTTGAAATAGCAATTATTTAATATGTAATTTGATAAAGTGTCCTCTGATTTTAAAGAACAACTATTAAACAAAACATTGGTATTTAGTCCTGTAATTTCTTTCCCAACAGTATCACAAATAAATTCAGTAATTCCATTTCCATCAAAAATACAGTTGGTAAATTGAGCATTGTTAAAAGGTCTAAATACAATCTGTTCATTAATGCTTTTGTAGTAATCCTTAAATAAGAATGAGGGTGTATTTCTATATCCTTGAGAGTAGTTTGCAAAAGTACAATGCTCAAAATTCACATTACCTCCAATGCTAACTATTGCCGAGTAATTATCACTATTTCCAAATAAACAATTGGTAGCGTTTATATTCGAACCTTGTGTTAAGATATTGCTATACAGGGAGTTGTGAACACTAACTTTATTTAAGTTCACGGTGTTATTCACGGTGAAAGTATCTATTTGTACTCCAATTACAGCATTTTTAATCTGAGTATGAACCAACTCAGAATTTAATGGGCTAGAAAGATATATTCCTCGCCATTGTCCAGAAGTTGAATCAGCTGGATAAAGCAAATAATCTTCAGTTCTGTCTTGTTGGAAAATAACGGGATCATTTATATTTCCATTTACCATAATACTGCTTTTGTAAACATAGAGAACAGAGTTAGCATGACCGTGTATTTTAGTTCCAGCTTCTATTACAAGGTTTAGATTAGAGTCTGTGTTTGGATATCCAACTGCTGCAACACCATAAATAACATGAGGTTTGTCATTTGACCAAGTGCCCTGTACTATTTCATTTACATGAAAATAGGCATCTTGCCCCCAAGCGTTTAAAACAATTTTTTTTGTATTCCCATTAGTTTCGAAAATGATTTCATCTTCAACCACTAGCGGTAAATTAGTTCCATTAGGATCAATAGTCACCTCAATAAATAAGAAAATACTGTCTCTACCTTTTATGGCTATGTCTTCAAATAGAACTCCAGCTTCACCGTCTACATTAATTCTAAATTGAGAATTTTCTCCTGACAGTAGCCTTATTCGACTGATGTTTATAGTTCCATTGTTGTTGTTGTAACACTTAATTCTTTTAGTGGTAGATCCAATGGTGGTAAATAATGTATCGAATAAAACAGTATCAGTAGAAGTATTAATGTCGTAACTGGAGCCGTTAAGAATGTTGTCTTTATTGCAACCGAAGAGGGACAATAATAAGATCAATAATGGTATAATAAATTTATTAGACTTCATTTAATTTGCAATATATATACAACTAAGAAAACTTTAATTTATTTTTAACTATATTTTTTTTTGTTAATTTAATTTTAAAGTTAAATTTGCAGCCACAAATAAAACCATGAAAAAAGACGTCCACCCAGAAAATTATAGACTTGTAGTATTTAAAGACATGTCAAATGATTACTCATTTATAAGTAAAAGTTGTGCTCCTTCAAGTGAAACTACAGAGTGGGAAGACGGAAACGAGTATCCTTTAATTAAATTAGAGATTTCTCATAAGTCTCATCCTTTTTTCACTGGAAAAATGCAGTTAGTAGATACCGCTGGTAGAATTGACAAGTTCAAAAACAGATACTCCAAACAAAAGAAATAAGCTTTTACTTATTTAGTTTCTCCTTTATTATTCATAAATTAACCATAGATTGGTTAATCTAGATAAATTCCTATGTCAAAAAAAATAAACTACGTTTTGTTCGATGGTGTGTATCATCAAAAATTAAAACCTCTTACATTGACGAGACCTGTAGCAGATTTAAGGGTTGGTATTTTTAAAATTCATGAAAAATGGGAATATCTATTAGGTGAGAAGGTTGGTATTCGAACAAAAGACTATTTAGGGAAAAGTTATAATTCTTTTAATGATAATGCAGGTGTTGGAATTTCAGGTGCCTTAATTCCCAATCTTGAATTATGCGATGCTATAAATACTTTAAAAGAAAAAACAATAATGATGAAGGAAGGTAAAGTTTTAGCAATTAAACCTTTACCAGTGGAGAGCTCCGATGTAAATAATGAACTTGAAGGATACAAAATTGTCCAATACACGTCAGAAATTTCCATGATTGAAAAACCAATGGATATTTTCAAATTAAATGGTGATCAAATTGAAGTGGATTTAAAATTCTACATCAAAAATAAAGATCTAAATTCAAATCCCGAATCGGGTAACTTGATTATTGGAGATCGAGTTTATATTGAACATGGTGCAAAAGTTATGGGAGCAACCCTAAATAGTTCTGATGGCCCCATATTCATTTCCAAAGGTGCTGAAGTTATGGAAGGTTCTAATCTAAGGGGGCCACTTATTGTCATGGAAAATTCTGTTATTAAAATGGGTTCTAAGATCTACGGTGCAACTACAATTGGGCCATTTTGTAAAATTGGTGGTGAATTGAGTAATGTTGTATTTCAAGGATATTCCAACAAAGCTCACGATGGATTTATGGGTAACAGCGTTATTGGTTATTGGTGTAATTTTGGTGCTGATACGAATACTTCAAATCTTAAAAATAATTACGGTATAGTTAAATCTTGGAGTTACGAAACAGCATCTTATGAAAGTACAGAAACTCAATATTGTGGTTTAATTGCAGGTGATCACTCAAAATCTAGCATCAATACCATGTTTAATACTGGATCTGTCTTGGGCGCTTTTGTAAATATTTTTGATGGAGGATTTCCTCCAAAATTCATTCCTTCCTTCTCATGGGGAAATAAAGAGAAGATGAAAATCTATAAGTTCGAAAAGGCTATGGAAGTAGCTGAGAACGTAATGTCAAGAAGAGGAGTAGCTTTAGACGAAGAATCTATAAAAATATATCAAACTATATCTAAACAATCGTCAAACTAATTTAGTTTGGCACACCAATTGAACTACAATATATTGTAGTTTATATTTCAAATTTTTTGTGGGGTTTTTCCATCATTACGTTTGTTTTACTAAAACTTACCAAGACATTATGTCATTAAAAAATAAAACAACTAGTTATGAGTGACTTTTTTACAGATAATAAATTTATGGGTCTAAGTGGCTTAGCAGACGGTGAAACTGAATTCATCCCCTTGATATCTTCAGAAGATGAAGATAGGATGAATCTTGAGGATGTTCCGGAGAAATTACCGATACTTCCTTTGAGAAATAACGTACTTTTTCCTGGTGTCGTAATACCAATAACATTAGGAAGAGATAAAAGTATTAAGCTAATTCAGGATGCGAATAAGGGGAATAAAATTATTGGGGTAGTGTCTCAAAAGGATTCTAAAGTAGAGGAGCCATCGTATAAAGATTTATATGAAATTGGTACTGTTGCTCAAATTGTGAAAATGCTCAAAATGCCAGATGGTAGTAGTACCATTATTATTCAAGGTAAAAAAAGATTAAAGTTAGAAGAAGAGATTTCTAACGATCCTTATTTAATCGCTAAAATAAGCGAGTTCGATGAAAAGAAGTTGAAAAATATTTCAAAGAAATCTGTTGCTTTATTTGATACTTTAAAGGATATGGCTTTGAATATCATTAAAAATTCACCAAATATTCCTTCTGAAGCGTCATTTGCAGTCAAGAATATTGAGAGCCCTAATTTCTTAGTTAATTTCATCAGCTCACATATGAATGCTGAGGTGTCTGAAAAACAAAAAATGTTAGAAGTACCTAACATAAACGATCGTGCACAGTTGCTTTTAAAGCATTTGAACAAGGAGTTACAAATGTTAGAACTAAAAAATGACATACAGTCTAGAGTAAAAACTGATCTTGATCAACAACAAAAAGAATATTTGCTACATCAGCAAATGAAAGAAATTCAAAACCAACTTGGTGAAAACCCTGTTCAGCAGGAAATTAATGAGTTAAGAGAAAAATCGTTTGGTAAGAAATGGTCAGAGACTGTTAAGAAAATTTTCAATAAGGAATTAGATAAGCTTGAAAGAATGAACCCGTCTGGTGCTGAGTACGGGGTACAAATTAACTATTGTCAATTATTAATTGATTTACCTTGGGATGAGTACACAAATGATAGTTTCAATCTTAAAAAAGTCCAAAAGGTGTTGGATAGAGATCATTTTGGATTAGAAAAAGTTAAAGAAAGAATTGTAGAGTATTTATCTGTTTTAAAATTAAAAGGAGATATGAAATCTCCAATATTATGTTTGTATGGACCTCCTGGTGTTGGTAAAACATCTTTAGGGAAGTCAATTGCAGAAGCAATTGGTAGAAAATATGTGAGAATGTCATTAGGAGGACTACACGACGAATCAGAAATAAGAGGTCATAGGAAAACATATATTGGTGCTATGCCAGGTAAACTTATTAGTAATTTAAAGAAGGTTGGCACCTCAAACCCTGTTTTTGTGTTAGATGAAATTGATAAGGTCGGTAGGTCAGGACATGGAGATCCTTCATCTGCGTTGTTAGAGGTTTTAGATCCCGAACAAAACGATACCTTTCAGGATAACTTTGTAGAAATAGAATACGATTTATCAAAGGTATTGTTTATTGCTACTGCTAATGATTTATCTACCATTCAGCCTGCGTTAAGAGATCGAATGGAAATTATTCCTATTAACGGATATACAATTGAAGAAAAAGTTCAAATTGCCAAAAAACATTTAATGCCTAAATTGATTAAAGACCATGGAATTGGCAAGGAAAATATAAAAATCAATCAAACTATTATTGAAAAGGTAATAACATCCTATACAAATGAAAGTGGAGTAAGAGGCTTAGATAAAAAGTTGGCTAAATTAATTAGAAACAGAGCAAAGCAAATTGCTTTCGAAGAGCAGTACCATGTGCAAGTTTCAAAGGAAGATGTATTAAAATCTTTGGGGCCAGGTATGGATCCCAGAAAATATTCAGAACATGTTATTCCTGGGGTTGTTACCGGTTTGGCATGGACCAGAACTGGAGGAGATATTTTATTTATTGAAAGTTCAAAAACTAAAGGGAAGGGGAAGTTGACTTTAACAGGTAACCTCGGAGATGTTATGAAAGAATCTGCTGTGATTGCTTTAGAATATATTAAAGCAAACGGAGATAAGTTTGGAATTAAACAAAATGATATTGAGGAAAGTAATTTTCATATACATGTTCCAGAAGGAGCAACTCCGAAAGACGGTCCTTCTGCAGGTGTAACTATGATTACTGCTTTAGCTTCGTCCATCACCGGGAAAAAAGTGAAAAAATATTTAGCCATGACTGGCGAAATCACCTTAAGAGGAGAGGTTTTAGCAATTGGAGGTGTAAAAGAGAAAATTTTAGCTGCTAAAAGAGCTGGAATTAGATTTATATTGTTACCAGAAGCTAATCAAAAAGATGTAAACGACATCAAAAAAGACTACTTGAAAGGGCTTACTTTTAATTACGTTAAAAAAATGGAAGATGTCATAAATTATGCCCTTACATAGGTTTTTATCGATATTCAGTTTAAAGTGTTGATAAGTAACTCTGTCAAATATGTTTTTTTTTCTATAAAAAAGTATTTTTAAACCTTCTAAATCAATTATGGCAGAAGGTAAAGTCGAATACACCGAAGATAATATACGTTCCTTAGATTGGAAGGAGCACATAAGGATGCGTCCCGGAATGTATATTGGTAAATTGGGAGACGGTTCTTCTTCTGACGACGGTATTTATGTCCTGGTAAAAGAAGTTGTAGATAACTCAATTGATGAGTTCGTAATGGGCAACGGAAAAAAAATCTCTGTAAAGATAAATGGAGATGAAGTTCAGGTAAGAGATTTTGGTCGAGGAATTCCACTTGGTAAAGTGAAAGATGTAGTATCAAAAATGAATACAGGTGGTAAATACGATTCTAGGGCTTTTAAAAAATCCGTTGGTTTAAATGGTGTTGGGACTAAGGCGGTAAATGCTTTGTCTACAGATTTTAGTGTTGAGTCTATTAGAGAAGGAGAACTGAAAAAAGTATCTTTTAATCGTGGTGAAGTGGTTAAAGACTTTCCCTTAGAAAAATCAGATCTAGATAATGGAACCAGAATTATCTTTAAGCCAGACAGTGAGATATTTAAAAAATTTAAATTTAGAGATACCTACTTAGAGAAAATGTTCTGGAATTACTGTTATTTAAACAGGAATTTAACGATTAATTATAATGGAGCTAAGTTTATTTCTAAAAATGGCTTAAAAGATCTTTTAGAGGCCAATATGGATGGTTCTCCACTATATCCCATTGTTCACTTGGAAGGAGAAGATATTGAAGTTTCGTTTACTCACTCAAGAGGTTACGGTGAGGATTATTCTTCCTTCGTTAATGGTCAGCATACAACTCAGGGCGGTACCCATCAAAGTGCTTTCAGAGAGGCAATTGCTAAAGTGATTAAAGATTTCTTTAATAAATACGAACCTGTTGATATCCGCCAAGGTATTGTAGCTGCAGTCAGTATTAAGGTGATAGAGCCAGTTTTTGAATCTCAAACTAAAACAAAATTAGGTTCTACTGAAATTGAGCCAAATGGTAAGTCTGTTAGGGGATTTGTTATGGATTTTTTAAAGGAAAAACTAGACAATTTCCTTCATAAGAACCCTGATGTGGTTCAGCAGATGGAATTTAAAATAAAACAATCTGAAAAAGAGAGGAAAGAACTTACTGGTATAAGAAAATTAGCAAGAGAAAGAGCTAAAAAAGTTAGTTTACATAACAAGAAATTAAGAGATTGTAAAATACATTTTAACGATTTCAAGAACGAGCGAAGAGAAGAAACCTCCATTTTCATTACTGAGGGTGACTCCGCAAGTGGTTCTATTACCAAATGCAGAGATGTAAAAACACAGGCTGTCTTTAGTCTCAGAGGAAAGCCTTTGAATTCGTTTGGATTATCTAAGAAGGTAGTTTACGAAAATGAAGAATTTAATCTCATTCAAGCAGCTCTAAATATTGAAGAGGATATGGATGCGCTCAGATACAATAAAATTATTGTAGCTACTGATGCAGATGTTGATGGAATGCATATTAGACTTCTTTTATTAACTTTCTTTCTGAGATTTTTCCCTGATTTAGTTAAGAAAAATCATGTTTTTATTTTACAAACTCCACTTTATCGTGTAAGAAACAAAAAAGAAACTAGGTATTGTTATTCTGATGAAGAAAGAAAAGATGCCATCAACTCTCTAGGTAAAAATCCAGAAATTACAAGATTTAAGGGGCTAGGAGAAATTTCTCCTGATGAGTTCATACATTTTATAGGTGAAGATATCAGGCTTGAACCTGTTCTAATGTCTAAAAACAAATCAATTGAAGATATTTTAAATTTCTATATGGGTAAAAACACCCCTGAAAGACAAGGCTTTATAATAGACAACTTAAAAGTTGAAGAAGATTATTTTGTAGAGGAAAATTAGCAAAATGGATGAAATAAATTCAAATATTGACGAAGATTCTAATGACAAGGATAACATTACTTATTTATCTGGCCTTTATAAAGAGTGGTTTCTTGACTACGCTTCCTATGTTATACTTGAAAGAGCAGTTCCAGCATTAGAAGATGGTTTAAAACCTGTACAACGTAGAATTTTACATTCCATGAAGGAGTTAGATGACGGCAGGTACAATAAAGTTGCAAATATTATTGGAAATACAATGAAGTACCACCCGCATGGTGATGCTTCTATTGGTGATGCGATGGTGCAGATTGGGCAAAAAGATTTATTAATTGATTGTCAAGGTAACTGGGGAAATCTATTAACGGGTGACGGTGCAGCTGCACCTAGGTATATTGAAGCTAGAGTTACTAAATTTGCTAATCACATTCTTTACAACCCAAAAACTACTAATTGGTTAAGTTCTTACGATGGCAGAAACAAAGAGCCACAGTATTTACCTGTAAAATTTCCAATATTGTTAAATCATGGTGCTGAGGGGATAGCCGTTGGTTTAGCTTGTAAAATTCTTCCACATAATTTTTTAGAACTTATCGATGCATCTATTAATGTTTTAAAAGGTAAAAAAATAGAACTATTTCCAGATTTCCCTAATGGAGGTTTAGCAGATTTTACTCAATACAATGACGGGTTAAGAGGAGGCAAAGTTAGGGTAAGAGCATCTATACAAAAATTAAATAATAAAACACTTATAATCAATCAGATACCATTTGGTACCACAACTGATTCTTTAATTGACTCTATTGTAAGAGCAACTGAAAAAAACAAAATTAAAATTAAAAAAATTGAAGATAATACTTCTGCTGTAGCAGAAATTATTATTCATCTTCCTGCAGGTGTTTCTCCTGACAAAATGATTGATGCATTATATGCTTTTACTAATTGTGAAATGTCAATCTCTCCTAATTCTTGTGTTATTGAGGGAAATAAGCCTGTTTTCATTGGTGTAACCGAAATCTTAAAAAAATCTGTTGATAGAACTGTAGAGTTATTAAAGTTAGAGCTTGAAATAAAGTTACAAGAACTTGAAAATCAGTGGCATTGGTTGTCACTTGAAAGAATCTTTATAGAAAATAGGATTTATCGTGATATTGAGGAGGAAGAAACATGGGAAGGAGTTCTTTTAGCAATTAAAAATGGTTTAGCTCCTTTCATCAAGAGCTTAAAAAAAGAGATCTCAGAAGATGATGTTATCAAACTAACTGATATTAAAATCAAAAGAATTTCAAAATTTGACAGCTCTAAAGCTGTTGATAATCTTATTAAAATTGAAGATCAAATAAAAGAGGTAAAAGGTAATCTTTCCAATCTTATTGAATACAGCATAGCATATTATAAAGATGTTAAAGATAAGTATAGCGAGGGTAAAGAAAGAAAAACAGAAATTAGAGTTTTTGATAACATTACTGCACGTAAAGTTATAGTTTCTAATAAAAAATTATACGTCAACAAAGAGGAAGGTTTCATAGGGTGGTCTCTTAGAAAAGATGAATTTATTGAAGACTGTTCCGATTTAGATGATATTATTTTATTTTTTAGTAATGGTAAAATGATTGTTACAAAAATTGCAGATAAGAAATTTGTAGGTAAAGGAATAATCCACAGTGCTGTTTGGAAAAAAGGTGATGATAGAACCATTTATCACTTAATTTATCAAGCTGGAAAAATGGCTCCATCCTATATGAAAAGATTTTCTGTAAATTCCATAACAAGAGATAGAGAATACGATATTGTTGGAAATGCCAAAGAATGTAAAATTCATTATTTTTCTGTAAACCCAAATGGCAGAAGAGAAACTATACAAATAAAGCTTAGACCCAAACCAAAGTTGAAAAAACTAAAAATCGATATAGATTTTGGAGAGTTGATGATAAAAGGACGAGCCAGCAAAGGAAATCTAGTAACTAAAAACTTCATTTCAAAAGTCGAACAAAGAGAAGTGGGAGGTTCCACACTTGCTGCAAGACAAATTTGGTGGGATGAAGTAGTGTCTAGGCTTAATAACGAGCAAAGAGGAAAATCTCTGGGTAGTTTCAAAGGTGATGATAAGATATTGACAATCTATAAATCTGGTAGCTACCTCATAAGTGGTTTTGAACTTTCTAATAAGTTCGATGATGATTTAATTCATATTGAAAAATGGCATCCTTCTCGAGCAGTTTCTTGTGTTTATTGGAACCCAAAAAAGGAATTGTACTTTGTAAAAAGATTTTTGATTGAGGTTACAACAAAAAAATACAGATTTATTGAAGAAGAATGTGAGCTTACTGTAGCTTGTGTTGACTATCAACCAAAAGTTAAAATTTCTTTTAATAAAAGATTAAAAGAAACTAAAGATTTAAATGACAAAATCGTTGATGTAAATAAAATTGTTGATGTAAAAGGAGATAAAGCTAAAGGTAATCAGCTGACACGTCTTAAAGTAAAGGAGATTACTTTAATGGATGTTTTAGATGGGGAGTCCTGGCCTGTTGTGGAGGAAGCTACAATTATAGATTCAGAAAACGAAAATAATGAACCAGTATCTTTAGATTTTCATGAAAACATGGTATCAACTGAGACTCCTAAATCAAAAGTTGAAAATAAAGAAGTTAAAACTGAAATAATTCAAGAAACAGACTTAACTGATGATAATAGTGATTCGAATAGTCCAATAAATGTAAACACAAACTCAGAAGGATCAGTTGAGTTGGAATGGGATGTGGAGTTGCCAAAAGATGAAGATAATTCAGATGAAGACGGTCAAATGAAAATATTCTAATGAAGAAATTCTTACTTGTATTTCTATGTATCCCACTAATCTTTTCAGCACAGGATTCTTCTTACGTTTCAGAAAAAACAGATTCCAATTCCTATTTTCACGAATCTGAAAGAAATTATTTAGGTTTAAATCTATCGCCAATGGTTGCTGGATTAGTAACCAACCAGGACGAACATAATATAAAACTAAGTGCTTTATATAAGAGAAATTTTGGAGATCATAATGTGAGAATGAGTTTTAATTATTTAAAAAATATTAGCAATTCTAATTTTGATTTTAATATGCCTGTTTTAACTACTGATACTTCCATTTTTTACAGATATTTTAATACCGACTATGATTATTTTGATATTCGTTTTGGTTTTGAAGAACTTAGAAATTATTCTTCAACAAGAGTTCATATAGGGATAGATGTTCTATTTGGATATGGTCAACAAAAATCAAATTATTTTCATAATGCCTATGAACTTGATTCTTCAGGATATTATTTACCTTCCTCAAACTATTCAAACCATCTCTTAACAAATGCTGAAGGTAAAAGAACATCTAATTACCTAATTACTGGTCTGGATGTTTCTTTTGGTATGGATGTTTTTTTAAGCGAATCTTTCCTTGTAACGCTCCAACTAACACCGCAATTTAATTACTATATTTTTTCATCTGATCAAACCTTTGAAGATCCTTTAGGTGAATACATACAGTACGGTGATTTTTCAGACTTTAAGTTAGGTTATTTAGATATCCAGTTAATTTATAAATTCTAAGATTGCATTTCAGCAATTAATTTTGGCATAGCATTCATAATTTCCTTATTCGCAAATTCCTCATATTTTTTAAAGTTTTCGTTGAATTTTTTAGCTAAAAATTGTGCTTTTGCATCGTAGTCATCTTTATTCTCCCATGTTAGTTTAGGATTTAGTGTCTTACTGGGTACATTTGGACAATATGTAGGCATTTTCAAACCAAATATTGAATGTTGTTCATATTCAACATTTTCTAATTCGTTATTTAAAGCTGCCATTATCATAGCTCTAGTGTGAGAAAGTTTCATTCTTTCACCAACACCATATGGTCCTTTTGTCCATCCTGTATTCACAAGCCATACATTAACGCTGGATGCATCAATTTTATCCCCTAACATTTCTGCATATTTAGTCGGATGTAAGGGGAGAAAAGGAGCTCCAAAACATGCAGAAAAGGTTACTAAAGGTTCGTTAACACCTTCTTCAGTTCCAGCAACTTTTGCAGTATATCCAGAAATAAAATGGAACATTGCTTGTCCTTTATCTAATTTAGAAATTGGAGGTAAAACTCCAAATGCATCTGCAGTCAAAAGAAAAATATTTTTAATATTCTCTCCTTGATATCCTTTTGCAGTGTTTTTAATATAATCTAGCGGGTAACTTACTCTTGTATTCTCTGTTATGGAACCGTTAGTAAAATCAACATCCTTGGATCCGTCTTTGAAAGCGATATTTTCTAAAATGGCACCCTTTTTTATAGCCTCCCAGATTTCAGGTTCTTTTTCTTTGGTTAAATCAATACATTTAGCATAACAACCACCTTCAAAATTAAAAACAGTGTTATCAGACCATCCATGTTCATCATCACCAATTAAAAATCTATTGGGATCTGCAGATAAAGTTGTTTTTCCAGTACCAGAAAGTCCAAAAAATACTGCAGTATCTCCACTTTTACCAATATTTGCAGAACAGTGCATTGATAGTGTGTTGTGATTGTGGGGTAAAATGAAATTTAATACTGAAAAAATTCCTTTTTTAATTTCTCCAGTGTAACCAGTTCCACCAATTAGGATCATTTTTTTTGTAAAATCTATAATTGAAAAATTTTCTTTTCTTGTTCCGTCTAATTCAGGATCAGCTTTAAATCCAGGTATGTTAATAATATGCCACTGAGGAATAAATGATTTAATTTCTTCATCCTTTAAATCATGAAACATATTACTCACAAAATGATTGGACCAAGGATATTCATTAATAACTCTTATTTTTAGTCGAAATTTCTCAACAGAGCAAGCATAAACATCTCTTACATAAATATCTTTATTTTCTAAATATTTCATAGCTTTTTCATAAAGACTATTGAATTTATCAGTTTTGAAAGGGATATTTATATCTCCCCACCAAACGATGTCTTTAGTAAGATTATCCTCTACAATAAATCTATCTTTAGGAGATCTTCCGGTGAACTTTCCAGTTTTGATAGCTAGAGCACCAGACGAGGCTAGAACTCCCATGTTTTTAGATAATGTAATTTTAGTTAATTCTTCGGGTGTCAAATTCCAGTGAACACTGGCAACGTTTCTAATACCTAGATCTTGTAAATTATTAAAATCAGGTAATTTTTCGCTTGTCTTCATATTAGAGTTTAAATAATATTTAAATATATATACACTTTATGTTTTTTTGACAAAAATTACTTTTAGATATTCACAATCTATAAACATCATATTTTGAAAAAGAATTTATAGATTAGTTAGGTGAGGAGTTTGAAAAATATTTTTAGAACAGAAGTAGATACATCAATTGAAATAAATAACAGAAAACATACTGATAAATTTATTTTAATGGGTTCTTGTTTTAGTGATGAAATGTTCAAATACTTCTCTAAATTTTGTTTTGATATTTTAAAACCTTACGGGACTATTTTCAACCCAATTACATTGTCTAAAAATTTAGAAAAGGCTATATTAAATATAAAGTTTCAAGAAAAAGACTTGTTAAAAACTGATGATTTTTATCTAAGCTGGAATCATTCAGGAAAATATTATAATAGATATGAGAAGTTGCTTTTAAAAATTATAAATGAAGAACAGCAAAAAATAAATAAATTCATTGAAGAAAAAGCAGATTTAATGGTAACATTTGGAACTGCAACTATTTATGAGTTATCCAACAACAATACTATTGTGGCTAATTGTCATAAAGAATCTCAAAATCTTTTTGTTAAAAGAAGATTAGATGTTGCAGAAATTGTTGAAAGTTGGCGAAGCATATTAAATAAAATTGATAATAATATAATTTTCACTGTTAGCCCTGTAAGGCATGTAAGAGATGGTCTAATAAATAATAACTTAAATAAATCCACATTATTAATAGCAATTAATCAGCTAAAGCAGGAATTTAGCAATGCTCATTACTTTCCTAGCTATGAATTATTGATGGACGAGCTCAGAGATTATAGGTTTTATGCCTCTGATTGGATTCACCCTTCTTTTGAAGCAACAAGTTTCATTTGGAATAAACTTTCTCATCAACTTTTTACTGCTGATACATTGTTAATCATGGAAGAAATTAACAAAATAAGAAACGAACTTAATCACCAATCAAAATTTGGAATGACAAAGCAACATATGTTATTTCTAGAAAAAACTTTAAAGAAAATTTTAAAAATTAAAGTACACACTAGGCAATACGATTGGAGCAAAGAAATTTCTAATCTTAAATCCCAATTGAATAAATAATTTTCACTTATTGTTGTTTATACAATAATTAAAATGTTAAATTCATAACAGATTAACCAAATTACACATGAAAAATAAAAATTATTTACTGTTCATAACAATTATTTCTGCTTTAGGAGGCTTACTCTTTGGATACGATACTGGAGTTATTAATGGCGCACAGTTTTACTTATCAGAATTTTTTGATTTAAATCCTTTTATGAAAGGTTGGGTAGTGTCAAGTGCGCTAATTGGTTGCTTAATTGGAGCAATTGTTGCGGGTCCACTAAGTGTTAAATTGGGGAGAAAAAATTCATTAATTATATCAGCTATATTTTTTACACTTTCTGCTTTTGGATCTGGGTTACCAGAATTCTTTCCTCAAACAGTTTCTTTTTTAGTAGCATTTAGAATTTTAGGTGGTTTTGGAATTGGAGTAGCATCT